>Ga0160428_1000934_pt1 | contig 26203 bp, 21 predicted proteins | sample SolpanmetagenomM_FD_108198 | JGI IMG/M metagenome (GOLD analysis project Ga0160428, IMG submission 108198) | Solar panel surface microbial communities from Lawrence Berkeley National Laboratory, California, USA - M | ecosystem: Engineered > Built environment > Solar panel > Unclassified ... | reverse complement strand
CGCGACACCGCCCTTGCAGGTCTCGTAGGGCTTGGCGCTCAGCGGGGCTCAGGTGCAATTCCATTTCGCAAGTTTAGGACTTTTTGCGCAGTAAGTTCGCAACTGACTTCACGACGAGTATAAGTCTTATTTTTCCAGCGATTATGGCTACTGACCTTCTCTCGACTGCGCCCTCGGCCCCGGCCGCTGCCGACCGGCTGGGGCGGGGAGCTGGCCCGTCACTGCCCGTATTTCTAGACCTGGAGCAGCGGCGGGTACTGCTGGTGGGCGGTGGGGCCGAAGCCCTGGCGCAACTCACCACGGTGCTGCGCGACCACCCCAATGCGGCCGTAACGGTAGTAGCGCCGCAGCTACTACCCGAGCTGTACGCGATAGCCGCCCGGCACCCGCAGGTGCTGCTCCGCCTGCGCCCCTTCGAAACCGACGACTTGCCCGGCCACGACCTCGTGCTCGTGGCCACCGACGATGCCGACCTGCACGGCCGCGTGCGAGCTGGGGCTGCCGCGCGCCGCCTGCACGCCGTGGCGGCCATCGGCCCTACCGATGAGGCCGCGGCCGTGGCGCACTGGCAGCGCGTGGCGACGTTCACGCTGGGGGCATTTGCGCTGTTTTTGGTGCTCACCATCCTTTCGTATTACTTCACCTGGCAGCAAGCCTGGCACGTGGCCAGCAATTCGGGCACGTTCTATACGTTTGTGGCCGTGGGGTTTGTGGCCCAGCTGATCGATGGGATGCTGGGCATGGGCTACGGCGTGGTGTCGGCCATTAGCCTGATGTCGCTGGGGCTTAGCCCAGCCTCCGTGAGCGCGAGCATCCACACGGCCGAGATGTTTGCCAGTGGGGCCTCGGGCTACAACCACTACCGCTTCGGCAATGTCAACAAGCGCTTGTTCAAGGTGTTGCTGCTGCCGGGCATTGCGGGCTCGGTGAGCGGCGCGCTGCTACTCGCGCAGTTTGGCGAGCGGTACGCGGGCATAATCAAGCCTTTTTTGGCGGTATACCTGCTCATCCTGGGTTTACGCATCATCAGCAAAGCCGTGCGCAAGCAGGCCCAGCAGCGCCGCAAGGTGAAAAACGCCGGCTGGCTAGCCGGCGCGGGTGGCTTCCTCGACTCGTTTGGCGGGGGCGGCTGGGGACCGTTGGTCACGAGCACGCTCATTGCCAACGGGCGCACCCCCAACTATGTCATCGGCACCGTGAGCTTGGTTGAGTTTTTCGTGACCTTCGCCAGCGCGCTCACGTTCTTCTCCATCCTGGGTTTTTCGAATTGGCAAATCGTGCTGGGGCTCATCGTAGGCGGCGTCACCGCGGCCCCAATCGCGGCCCGGTTGGCCGGCCGCATTCCCATCCGCTGGATGTTTATTGGCGTCGGTATTATGGTGGTAGTGTGGAGCTTGTGGGCGCTGCGCAAGGTCGACTTCACGGCCATCTGGCACTACCTGACCGCGCTAGCCAGCTAGCGGCAAATGATACTGGCTGCTAAAAACTATTCTGGTTGCTAGCCGTGTTTAACGGTAGATTTGCGGGTAAACGAGCCAGCAGCTAATTCTTTAGTACCTCACTAAGCTAGCGGTACGCCGCCAGCGATTATGATAGATTTATGGCATTCGACATGATGGGCATGATGGGCAAGGTGAAAGAGCTGCAAGATAAAATGCAGCAGGCCCAAGCTGAGCTACAACACCTTACGGCAACTGGCGAAGCGGGCGGCGGCTTGGTGAAGGCTACTGCCGATGGCCACCGCCACCTTGTAAAGCTCGATATCGACCCTTCGCTGCTCACGCCCGAAGACCGCGACATGCTGCCCGACCTTCTCGTAGCTGCCGTCAACAAAGCCCTCGATGCGGCGGGCGAGCTAGCCAAGCAAGAGCTACAGCGCAAAACCAGCGGCCTGATGCCCAATATCCCAGGTCTCGACTTGAACAATTTTGGCATCTAAAAACGCTGTAAATCAGCCTGAATCACTAGCAGCTGCCTCGGCGCAACTTACTCAGGCTGCCGATTTTCCTTGTACCGATGTCGCCATTGTAATTCTGAATTACAATGGCGAGCATTTTTTGCGGCAATTCCTGCCGGGGGTGCTCGCCCACGCGGCCGGCGCCCGGGTAGTAGTGGCCGACAATGCTTCGACCGACGACTCGGTGCCGCTGCTGCGCCACGCGTTTCCGCAAGTCGAGGTACTGGTGCTGGCCGAAAACTACGGCTTTTGCGAAGGCTACAACCACGCCCTGGCGCAGCTCGACAGTCCGTTTTTTGTGCTGCTCAACTCCGATGTAGCCGTGCAGCCCGGCTGGCTGCCGCCCTTGCGTGCCCTGCTGGCTGCCAACCCACGCATTGCCGCCGCACAGCCCAAAATACTAGCTCACAGCGATCCTACTTTATTTGAGTACGCCGGTGGCGGCGGCGGCTACCTCGACCGGCTAGCCTATCCCTTCTGCCGAGGCCGCCTCTTCGAGACGCTTGAAGCCGACCACGGCCAGTACGACGATGCCCGGCCCGTGGCCTGGGCCAGCGGTGCCTGCTGCCTGGTGCGGGCCAGCGCCTGGCGCGAGGTCGGCGGCTTTGAGCCCGCGTTTTTTGCCCATATGGAGGAGATTGATTTCTGCTGGCGGGCGCAGAACGCCGGCCACGAGATATGGTACGCTGGGGGCCGCAGCGTGGTGCAGCACGTGGGAGGCGGCACGCTGCCCAAGTCTAGCCCACGCAAGACGTACCTCAACTTTCGCAATGGCCTGGCTTTGCTATATAAAAACTCCGCTGCCAGTGAGTTAGGCAGTGCTTTTGCGTGGCGCCTGTTGCTCGACTGGCTAGCCGGCCTGCACTTCCTGCTCGCCTTCAACTGGCGCGAAGCGCAGGCCGTGGGCCGGGCGCACCTACATTTTTTTCAGAAGCTAAGCTACTGGCGGCAGCGCCGACGCTTGGCTAGCCCACGCTTGCTGGTGAGCCAGCGCGCCGGCACTTACTCCGGCAGTATAGTCTGGGCGTATTTCTTTCAAAAGAAGCAGCGCTTTGCGCAATTATTTACGAAGCAGCCGAACCAATAAGTAGCCCTACAAATCCCACACGGTGCTGCGCTGCTGGCGCCAAGCCTGGCGGATGTTCAGCCAAAACACCCCGGCGAAATAGAGCACAATGGGCGAGCCAAACGTAAAAAATGAGGCGTACACGAATGACAACCGCACGCTGCGCGTGCTAAAACCCCAGCGCTGCCCCAGCGCCGAGCACAGCCCGAAGGACTGCGATTCGATAAAGTCGGTGAGGCGATTCATAGCGGGAGGTTTGAGTTGGCGGTTGCAACTTTGCTGGGCTAAGTTACACTAAAAAGCAAGTGTGAGCAACCTGGCGACGGGCAAACGTTCAGGCGTTTGTTACGTTTAGGCCGAGGCCAAGGTTAGCTATTCGGCGCCTAATCTGCTGTCAATCATACGTAAGTTGAGTTTTCCCTTTCTCTTCGCTGCGCCACTGCGCACCGGCCTGCTGCTCTTGGCGCTGGTTTTGCCCACTGCCTGCGCCACGTTGCCGAGCATGCTAAAAACGGCCGAAAACGGCCGCCGCGTGCAGGTAGAGCCCACGCCGCTCACGGCAGTGGGCGACGCCGTGCCTTTCGAGGCCACGGCCAAAGCAACGGCCAGCCACCTGCACAAAGGCGCCGTGTACGAGGTGGTGCTCACCTACCGCTACGACCACGACTTGCGCACCGATACCGTGGGCAAGCTTTCTTTCGCGCCCACCGACTATACCTACGACGACTCGGTGAAGGGCCGCCTCGTGAGTCGTCGGCGCTTTACCATTGCCAACACGGCCCGCCGCTCGCCGGGCCAGCTTCTGGCTCGCGGCCAGGTACGCGAGGTGAAGCCGGGCGGCAAAACCCTGCGCGCCACCACCGAAACACTGGTTGCCCGCGGCATTTCGGACCCCGGCCGCCGCGTGGTGGTCGAAGACACGGCCTTGGCGCTGCTGCCCGAGCACGCCAGCAACGTAATGAGCGGCACCCGCATCCTGCCTTTGTTTTTTGACCAGGGCCAGTGGTTTATCCGCTCGCACCTGGGTACCAATATCGCGGCGCTCGAAGACCTCATCGACGCCAACCAACGGACGCAGCGCGTGCTCATCGCGGCCGGCCACTCGCCCGACTCGACCGACGCGCACCAGCCGGCGCTGGCCAGCAAGCGGGTGAAAATGCTGCTGTATTACTACAAGGAGCGGGTAAAAAATTTCTCTTATCTCAATAAGGTTGAGAATATTACCTTCGACACGCTGGCTTATCGCAACAGCTGGGAGCTGTTTTTAAACCAAGTGCAGAACTCGGTGCTCAAGCCCGCGCAGCAAGACTCCGTGGTGAACATTATCAACGACACGCGCGGCACTTTTGCCCAGAAGGAAAAGGCGCTGCACCAGCTCAGCTACTTCGACTACCTCGAAGACTATATCTACCCAGTGCTGCGCTGGGGCACTGTAGCCGTGACCTACACCGCCCCGCCGCGCTACAACTCGGAGGTATACATCCTGAGCAAGAAGATTTTAGCCAAGGAAGCTGACGTTGAGGCCCTCACGCCCGAAGAGCTGCGCTACTCGGCTACCCTCACGCCGCTGCTGGCCGAAAAACAGCGCATTTATGAGCTAGCCGCCGCGAGTACTGCCAGTTGGGAGGCCTTCTACAACCTGGCCACCGTGCTCGCCCTACGCGCCCAGAAAGAGCCCACCGAGCACGTACAGCGCAATTATTACCATCGGGCGGCCGTCAACTTTACGCTCGCGGCCCACCGCCATCCCACGGCCGAGCTATTCTACCGGGCGGCGGCGGCCCACCACCACGCCCAGGAGTACTTGGAAGCCCTCAGCGACTACGACTATGCCATCAAGCTGGGTGGGCCCCGCCCCATGCTGCGCAAAATATTCTCGGATAAAGCGGCGCTGGAAATCCAGTTGGGCCAGCCTGACCAGGCGCTCACCAGCCTGCGCCTGGCTGGCTCCAGCTACCAAAACTACCTCAACCAGGGCCTATTACTGGTGCAAAAAGGTGGCTACGATGCCGCCGCCGCCCAGTATAGTCTCGCCCTCGACCTGCGCCCAAAGGCCGCGGCGCCACACTACGGCCTGGCCGTGGCCGCCGCGCGCCGCCACGATGAAGCTACCCTGGCCCAGCAGCTGCACCAGGCGGTGCAGCTCGACCGCAACCTGGCTACCCAGGCCGTGGAAGACTTGGAGTTTCAGGACTACGTGCAGCGCCCGGCCTTCCGCGAGGCGTTGAAGTAGCTTGGGTAAGCGGTTAGCGCTTAGCTGCTAGCGGGTAGCTCTTGCTAAGCAGAAGGCTATTAGCTGACAGCTACTAGCCTTCTGCTAAAAAGAAGTCTTAACTTTACCCCGTAAATTCTCAAATCAGATGCGTACTATTCAATTCCGCGAGGCCCTGCGTGAGGCCATGAGCGAAGAAATGCGCCGCGACCCGTCCGTTTTTTTGATGGGCGAGGAAGTAGCCGAATACAATGGCGCCTACAAGGTGAGCCAGGGCATGCTCGACGAGTTTGGGGCTGAGCGCGTGATTGATACGCCAATCGCGGAGCTGGGCTTTGCCGGCATCGGGGTAGGCGCGGCGGCCAACGGGCTCAAGCCGATTATCGAGTTTATGACCTTCAACTTCTCGTTGGTGGCCATCGACCAGGTGATTAACTCGGCCGCTAAAATCTACTCGATGTCGGGCGGACAATACTCCTGCCCTATCGTGTTTCGCGGGCCTACTGGCAACGCTGGCATGCTGAGCAGCCAGCACTCGCAAAACTTCGAGAACTGGTACGCCAACTGCCCCGGCCTAAAAGTAGTAGTACCCTCTAACCCCTACGATGCCAAGGGCTTGCTGAAAGCTGCCATCCGCGATCCCGACCCCGTAATCTTTATGGAATCGGAACTGATGTACGGCGATAAGGGCGAAGTGCCCGAGGAAGAATACGTGCTCGAAATCGGCAAAGCCAACGTAGTGCGCGAGGGCAAAGACGTGACGCTGGTGAGCTTCGGCAAGATGATGAAGCTGCTGTACACGGCCGCCGACGAGCTAGCCAAAGAGGGCATCAACGCCGAAGTAATCGACTTGCGCTCGGTGCGCCCCATCGACTACGACACGCTCATCAACTCGGTGAAGAAAACCAACCGTATGGTGGTAGTAGAGGAAGCCTGGCCGCTGGCGAGCATCTCGGGCGAGCTGGCTTACATGGTGCAGCGCCGTGCTTTCGACCACCTCGACGCGCCGGTTATCCGCATCACCTGCGCCGACGTGCCGCTGCCCTACGCCCCCACCCTGATTGAAGCCTCGCTGCCCAACGTAGCGCGCATCGTGAAGGCCGTGAAGGAAGTGACCTATACCGCCGCGTAAAGCCGTAGCGCATTCTTCTTGAAAAAGCTCCGCTGTGCAAAACGGCGGGGCTTTTTATGTGTTTGGCTTGGCAGGCTAGAGCGGTTTCGGAAACAGTGTACAGTGGTAGCCCGGCTGTTGCGCGGACTTTGTAGTCCGCGACTTGGCTGCTACCCGACGCGGACTACAAAGTCCGCGCAACAGCCAGCTGTACCCTGACCCTGAAATTGCGCTAATGGGTGTCCCAGCTACGCTTTGCGCCCGAGCTTATTGCCGCGGTAGCCTTTGATAGCCAACGGAATCCAGCCGAGCAACGGGATAAAATAGGCGAGCACCAGCGGGTTGCGCCACAGCATTTTCCAGAACGTGCCGGGCCGGTCGAGGTGCAGGTCGAAGTCGCGCTCGCCGCGCTTCACAAACCGGCGCTCAAACTCGGCGAACAGCGCGGGCCAGGCGAAGGGGAGGAAGAAAGGAAAGAAGCGACGGTTTTCCTTCATGCGCTGCCACAGCTCGCGCCAGCGGTACGGGTGCTGGCCGTAGGTGCGCACGGCGGCGTCCATTTCCGTTTGCATGCGCTGCCGAATCTGCTCGCTCAAGGCTAGCAACTCGCTGCGGCTCAGCTCGTCGTGTTTTTTGGTGGTGAGGTCGGTGGGCCGGATGCGGGTGCCCATCACGAAGGTGAGCTGCGCGGGTAGAGCCAGGTAAAACGCCCAGGGCTGCACCAGTACCAGCAGCAGCAGCAGCGTGATGGGCAAAAACGGGATGCCGATTTTCCTGGTCAGCCGGTTTATCCACTCGAAGCTGTAGGCATAGGGATTGAGGTACTCGGCATTGATGGTGTAAAACGGCATAATGTCGGTGCCGTGCATCAGGCTGAGGCGCACCATGCTAGTGGCCAGGCGCTGGAGCTGGTACTTGCGATTGAACCCCTTGCCGATGCCCGGCACCCCTTCGGGATAAAGCATCAGGTTGTGGTCCTGGTAATACATCATGGTTTCGAAGTTGAGCGTGGTCGCGTCCACGCTGCCGCACTGCTTCCAAAAATCCTTGACCAGGTAGGGGTTCATCAGCGTGGTAGCCGATAGCACGGGCGCCGACAGCGGCCGGGGCAAGTCGCGCAGCGACCCGCGCGTGCGCAGTAGGTAGCGCCACAGGTGCGAGAGCGAAATAATGGCATCCCAGGGAAAAGCCATGCCCGAGTGGTTGGAGGCAAAAACCAGGGGCCGGGCGGGATTATTGCGCTGCGGGTACGGCTCAAACCCCACTAGCTTAGACCGGAACCACACCCGGTCGAGCAGTTGCAGCACGCATTCGTCGAGCGTCTGGGTAAATTCCTCGCGGAAGTAATCGCGGTAAATGTGCTGATTGGCCCGAATGAGCGGCGGGGGCAACGTAGCAGCAGCGACAACAGACATGGAGCAGGAATAAGCAGGACTGCAAGATACTTCGAGGCGCTGACAAGCGGCGGCAGCTGCCGCAGTACCAGGGCCGCTGGCTGGCCGCTTATATCTGGCGCTTGAGCCGGATGCTCGCCGAATGCAGCTCGCCGCTGGGCCGGCGCAATACCAGGAATAGCTGCAAGCCATCTTGCAGGCGCAGCAGCCGGCTCAGCTCGGTGATGGACAAGCTGCTCACGGGCAAAAAGTTGATGCTCAGCAGCTCCTCGCCCGAGCTGATGCCCGCCGTGGCGGCCGGCGAATCGGGCACCACGCGCTGCACCAGGTAGCGGCGGTAGTTGGGGCCGGTGGCGAGCAAGTCGAGGCCGCACATATCGTACTCGAAAGGCGCTCGCAGCTCGCCCGCCGAGCGGAGCAGCAGCCGCTCGTGCGGATAGTCAATGATGACGCTGAACCGCTTGAGCATCTCGTAGCCCAGGTTGCCCTGGCGGCTGCGCTCGCTAGCCGATAGGCGCTGATGCACCTGCGCCGAGTCGGGAAAAGAGGTGAGCACCTGCGGCAGGTAGTAGTGCCCCAGCCGCACAGATGCCACCCGCCCCAGGTAGCCGCTCACCAGGCCCGACAGGCCCCGGCCCAGGTCGGTGCGCAGCCGGGCGGTGGGCAGGCGCAGGCGCGGATCGGCGGTGGTTTCGATACTTAGCGCGTGGCCGGCGCCGGTATCGAGCAGCAGCTTGAGTGACAGCGGAACCGCACTCGCGCTAGTGGGCAGCTGCTCGACCTGGGCCGTGAGGTAGGCTTTGTAGTGCTCGAGGCGCAGGGGCAATATGGCCCAGCGGTGCCCCCACGGCGCCCGAAACTGCGCCGGGTCGTAGGCCACAATGCGGTTTTGCTGGGGCTGAATGGCGATGACCAGCGAGTGAAACAACTCCGAGCCCAGAATGCCCGTGATGGGCATGCCCGCGTAGCCCGAGAGGTCGAGCGCATCGCTATTCAGCACTAGCCAGTTGAGGCGCGGGGCCACTACGCCGGGCAGTTCGACGCGCACGCCCACGGCTTCGTAGGCCGTCAGGCCACTTTCTTGCCCGCCCACCCCCGTGAGGTGGTAAGCCGCCCCGTGCGTGAGGCCGAGCGAATCGGCCAGGGCGGGATCGGTGAGCAGACTAGTGGATACGCCCGTATCGAGTAAAAAATTGAAGGGCCCGTGCCCGTTGAGCCGGGCAGCTACGATGATAAGATTGCGCTGCGTAACGAAGGGAAAATGCACCGCTCGCTTGCCCGGCCGGGCTAGCCGAAACTTAGCGCTCTGGGGCTGCGCCACGGCCGGGCCAGCCGCCAGCAGCCAGGCTAGCCACAGCCAGCTCCAACACCCAACCAACGCTGAGAAGTGCATAGTACCGAGAAGCAGTTTAGGCAGGAACACCTAAAGCTACAACGAGTTAGGAAGAAAATTAAAAATTAAAAGCGAGGAATTAAAAATAAAATTTGTCTATTTTTAATTCCTCGCTTTTAATTTTTAATTCTCCTATAAACCGTACGCTGAAATGGGTTCAGCCGCTACGGCTGCTCCCAATTGCCAGCGGGGCAGTAGTGCAGGGCGCCCGCCCGAATGTGGAGCGGCGCGGCCAAGTTATTGTGGTAAAGCTGGCCCGTGCCCAGCCCCTGCGCAAAGCCCACCACGTCGTACTCGCCCGTGAGCTGGGCTACGGCATTGAGCCCGATATTCGACTCCAGCGCCGAGGTTATCCACCAGCCCAGCCTGTGCTGGCCGGCCAGGCTTATCCAGCGGCGAGTGGCGGCGTGGCCGCCGAGCAGCGTGGGCTTGAGCACCACGTAGGCCGGGCGCACCTGGGCGAGCAGCGCCTCCTGCTGCGCGAGGTCGGTGAGGCCGATGAGCTCCTCATCGAGGGCCACCGGAATGGGCGACTGGCGGCACACCTCGGCCAGCGCCGGCCACTGCCCCGCCGCGATCGGCTGCTCGATGGAGTGAATAGCGAACTGCGCCAGCTGCGCGAGCTTATCTAACGCTTCGGCCGGGGCAAAAGCGCCGTTGGCATCGACGCGCAGTACCAGCTGCTTGGGGCCGGCTTCGGCCCGAATTTCGGCCAGCAATGCTAGTTCGGTGGCGAAGTCGAGGCTCCCGATTTTTACTTTCAGGCAGGAATAGCCCGCTGCCAGCTTCTGCCTGATTTGGGCGCGCATGAAGGGTGCGTCGCCCATCCACACCAGCCCATTGATCGGAATGACAGCTTGGCCTTGACTAAAGCTATTGGAATAAAGCTGGTGCCGCCCGCCGCCCGCCAGGTCCAGGACCGCGGTTTCGAGCGCAAAGCGCAGAGCTGGCTGGCTGGCCGGCACGAGCGCCGCAGCCTCCTCTACGGCTAACTGCTGATGCTGCGCCTGGTTGAAAGCCTGACAAAAATCAGCCAGTGCGCCCTCAAATGCGGGGCCGTAATCGGGGCTAAGGCCCGCCAGCGGGGCCGCCTCGCCCCACCCTACTACGGCGGGCTGCCGGGTATCGTGCAGGCGCACGTAGTAGGCCACGTGCTCGGAGAGGGCGCCGCGGGAGGTGCGCGCCGGGAAGTTAAAAAGCAGCGCCCGCCGCTGATAGGCTAAAGTAAGCATGGGCGCAAAGGTGCAACCCACTGGCCTTACGCCTGGCCCAAATCAGGCTTTTGCTTGCCACGGCGGCTGATTTTGCCGCCTTTACGGCCAGCTTCCCGGGCTTCTTCGGTCGAAAAGCGGTGGCCCCGGCCGCTCTCGTGCGAGGCCCGGCCGCCTTCGCTGGCAATGCGGCGCTGCTGCTCGGGCGACATGGCGGCAAAGCCGCGCCGGCTTTTCTCCCCAATGCGCCGGGCGGGGCGCTTGGTCGCGTGCAGGTTGGCAGCTACTGAATCTTCTGGCTTGAGGGGGCTACTGCTGACAATACGCATAATAAGTTAAGGCAAGTGAATACGAAGCAAACGACCGCCCCCATGCTCAAGAGTGGCGGTGGACAATGCAAACTACATTAGCACTTAAGAAATTCCGTCGCCAAAGGTTTTACTCCGCTTTGCTAGTTAGCAACAGCTACTGCCCCTAGCTCTCGAAGCACAACCCAAAGCTGGTAGTTGTGGTTTAGCTGCCAGGCACGTTTCTTCGCCCTCTACTCCTTGTTTTTATGGCCCTTACCACTCCCTTGGCAGCCACGGCTTCGCCCGCCGCTTTTTTCTCGTCGCTCGCCGCGCATTACCAGGTCGTACGCGCCCAGTCGGTGGCGCTGGTGCAGCCCCTGCTCCCCGAAGACACGGTGGTGCAACCCAACCTTGACGTGAGCCCGCCCAAGTGGCACCTGGCCCACACCACCTGGTTTTGGGAAACGATGTTGCTCCAGCAGTTTGTGCCGGGCTACCAGGTGTTTCATTCCAACTACGCTTTTCTATTTAATTCTTACTACAACTCGCTCGGCTCGCGGGTAAACCGGGCCGACCGAGGTACGCTTTCGCGCCCGCCGCTCGCCGAGGTGTACCGCTACCGCGCCTACGTAGACGAGCACATGGCCACGCTACTCGACCAGCTGGCCGAACTGCCCGCCCTGGCCACCGAGCTGCTGGAGCTGGGCCTGCACCACGAGCAGCAGCACCAGGAATTGCTGGCCACCGACATCAAGTATATTCTCAGCACCAACCCGCTGGCCCCGGGCTACTTGGAGAATTCGGAACTAGAAATCAGGAATTATGAATTGGCTGGCGGGCCAGAGGTAGCTGTAGCGGAGAGCAATTCAGAATTCAGCGCAGCCACCTGGCTACCGGTGCCGGGCAATATTTGTGCTATCGGGCACCAGCAGCCGGGTTTTAGCTTCGATAATGAGCTGCCGGTGCACGAGGTGCTGGTGGCACCTTTTGAGTTGCAAAACCGGCTTGTGACCAACGGTGAGTTCTTGCGTTTTATCGAGGCCGGCGGCTATCAGCAGTTTCAGTTTTGGCTCGGTGAAGGCTGGGACCTGGTAAACCGGGCGGGCTGGCAAGCCCCGCTTTACTGGTCGCAAGCCGCCGACGGCCAGTGGCTGCGCTACGGCCCCACTGGCCTGGTCCCGCTCAGCCTGGCCGCGCCGGTGTCGCACATCAGCTTTTACGAGGCCGATGCCTATGCGCAGTGGGCCGGCGGGCGCCTGCCCACCGAGGCCGAGTGGGAAGTGGCCGCGCGCCACTTTGGCGCTACCTCACGGGGCGGCAACTGGCTCGAAACCGGCTTGTTCGACCCGCAGCCCCTCGCCCCCGATGCCGACTCTACCCGGTGCCACCAGCTGCTCGGTGACTGTTGGGAGTGGACGTATTCGCCCTACCATCCCTACCCCGGCTACCAGCGCGCGGCGGGCGCCCTCGGCGAGTACAACGGGAAGTTTATGATCAACCAGCTTGTGCTGCGCGGTGGCTCCTGCGCCACGCCCGAGAGCCACATTCGCCTCACCTACCGCAATTTTTTCCACGCCGATAAGCGCTGGCAGTTTACGGGCCTGCGGCTGGCGCGCTAGCGGCTGCCTGGCTAGGGTATAAGCGTGTGTTCAGAATGGCTCTCGCATCAGTATATCGCTGGACCCTACCCCCACTCTCCCCTTCGGGGAAGGGGTTGGGGTAGGATCCCACGCGGTGGGCGACCGCATACACCAATTTGAGAACCGTTATCAACAGAACACTTCGGAAGTCCGGAAGGGCCTGAAAAATGTTTTTCAGAGCACTTCGCATTTCCAGAATGGTCTGTAAAACGTTTTTCCGACCCCTCCGGATTTCTGAAGTGCTCTGAAAAAGACTCAGCGGAGCATTTACTATTTCTTGAAGAGGCTACCAGTGGTTGACCAGGCCTAATCGCTTACCTACTGCCCACATTTTCAGCTTTTTTCCGGCGTGAGCCACTTTTCCAGGCGTGGGAGCTGGGCCTGTTCCAGCGCGTCGAGCAGGGCGGCGGCACTGGCGTTTTGCAGTACTTGCGCCCGGTTTTCGCGGCGCAAGAAAGCTTCGTCGCTCATGTGGTCGAGCAGGGCCAGCAGGGTGTCGTAAAAACCTTGCGTATTAAGCAGGCCCACCGGCTTGCGGTGCAAGCCGAGCTGGCCCCAGGTCAGGACCTCAAACAACTCTTCGAGGGTACCAAAGCCGCCGGGCATCGCCACGAAGCCTTCGGCGAGGTCGGCCATGAGCAGCTTGCGCTGGTGCATCGTATCAACGATGTGCAGCTCGGTGCAACCCTGGTGAGCCAGCTCCTTGTCGGCCAAAAAGCCGGGGATGACGCCGATTACTTGGCCACCCGCGGCCAGCACTGCGTCGGCAATGGTGCCCATCAGGCCCACACAGCCGCCGCCATACACAAGGGTAAGGCCGCGCCGGGCCAGCTCCTGGCCCATTTCCTGCGCTTGCTGGGTATAGATTTCCTGGTTGCCGCTACTGGAGCCGCAGTATACTGCTACACTTTTCATATTATGAACAAGAAGCTGCGCGCTACATCCGCTCGGGCACGTCGATGCCGAGCAGGCCGAGGCTGGTCTTGATGGTGGCGGCCGTTTTGGCCGAGAGAGCTACGCGGAACGCTTTTTTCAGCGGGTCAGCTTCGGCAAAAATGGGCACTTCGGTGTAAAAGCGGTTGTAGCTCTTGGCCACGTCGTAGGCGTACTGCGCCACCACGGCGGGCGACAAGGTGCGGGCGGCCTCGGCCACCACGCCCGCATACCCAGCTAGCTGCTGAATCAGCTCTTGCTCAGTAGGCTGCAGCTCGGTTAGTGGGCTGAAATTGGTTACTTCAACCACGCCCTGCTCTACTGCTTTGCGCCGGATGGATGAAATTCGGGCGTACGAATACTGGATGAACGGGCCGGTATCGCCTTCGAGCCGCACCGACTCGGCGGGGTTGAAGAGCATCCGCTTCTTAGGATCAACTTTCAGCAGGTAGTATTTCAGCGCGCCCAGGCCCAGCGTGTGGTAGAGCTGGTCGAGCTCTTCGTCGCGCAGGCCCTCGGTTTTACCTTTTTCGAGCGTAGCGGCTTTGGCGGCTTCCTCCACTTCCTGCACCAGCTCATCGGCATCGACTACCGTGCCTTCGCGGCTTTTCATCTTGCCCGAAGGTAAATCGACCATGCCGTAGCTGAGGTGGTGAATGGCGTCGGCGTAGGGCTTGCCCAGCTTTTTGAGCGTGGCTTGCAGCACCTGCATGTGGTAGTTCTGCTCGTCGGCAATGACGTAGATGCTGCTGTCGTAGCCAAAATCCTGGTACTTCAGCTCGGCCGTGCCCAGGTCTTGGGTGATATAGACGCTCGTGCCATCGGCGCGCAGCAGCAGCTTTTCGTCGAGGCCTTCGTCTTGCAAATCAACCCATACCGAGCCGTTCTCTTTTCTGAAGAACACCCCTTTCTGCAAGCCCTCCGCCACGCGCTCCTTACCAAGCAGGTAGGTGCCCGACTCGTAGTAAAACTTGTCAAAATCGACGCCAATGTTCGCATAAGTGGCATTGAAACCGTCGTAGACCCAGCCGTTCATGCGGTGCCACAGGGCCATTACCTGCTCGTCGCCGGCTTCCCATTGTTGCAGCATCTGCTGGGCTTCGAGCATCAGCGGCGCCTGTTTTTTGGCGATTTCGTTGGTTACGCCCTCGGCTTCGAGCTGCTTGATTTCTTCGCGGTAGTGCTTCTCAAAGAGCACGTAGTATTTGCCCGCCAGGTGGTCGCCTTTGATGTTTGCGCTCGCGGGCGTTTCGCCGTGGCCGAAGCGCTGGTAGGCGATCATCGACTTGCAGATGTGGATGCCGCGGTCGTTCACCAGGTTGGCTTTGGTGACGGTGGCGCCGGTAGCCTTCAGAATCTGGGCCACGCTGTAGCCCAGGAAGTTATTGCGCAAGTGGCCCAGGTGCAGGGGCTTGTTGGTATTGGGCGAGGAGTACTCGACCACCACCCTTTGCGGCCCGCCGGTGGGCACGGGCGCGCCCGCCGGCTGGCGATACAGCTCGCCGAATAGGGCTAACCACTCGGCATCGGCAATTTCGATATTGAGGAAGCCCTTTACCACATTGTACCCGCGCACGGCGGGCGCATTGGCCGTCAGCCACTCGCCGAGGGCCTGGCCGATTTGCTCGGGGCCTTTGCCGAAGGCTTTGGTGAGCGGAAACGTGACGAGGGTGAAGCTGCCGGCAAACTCTTTGCGCGTGGGCTGCAAAACGAGGCTGGCGGCGGGAATTTCCTGGCCAAAAACGGCCTGGGCGGCCGCTTGCAGGGCGGTTTTTAGGTTTTGTTCAAGCTGTTGCACGAGGGCAAAGGTACGGCGGCAGCCGCCAGGGAAAACGGCGACTAAAACGTTAGCTTGCCTCCCGGAACTGATAATCTGAGCAGACAATCCGCGGGCCGGCAGCACTACGTATAGGAATTGCCAACCTGGAAAGGCGTTACCACATCTAGCGCCCTATCATCGTATTGGTGAGCTTTTTATTCTCAAAGTGCAATCAACAGATTTTTTATTATCTTGCCAGCCGCAGAAATACGCAACTAACGGGAAAAGCCCTTTCAGAATATGAATGTAATATATTACCTTTGTAGCAGTAGTTAAACACCCAGCATTTATTTTTGATTTATAGCCAGTTAGCTTATATTTACCTTTACCTACATACCTATTGCCAACAAATCCCCATTGCGATTGCTGCCAAGGCAAGCGCTTTAGCCCTGAAGCACTACTACTACCCAACCCGCTCTAAAACACGATTAACTTATAATTTCCTTCAACATGAAACAACCCTCTACTGTTAATCGTGGCCTAACACTGCTGCGCCGCCTACGCAAGTTGGGCGGGCTGGCTTTGTCACTGGGGCTGCTGATTCCGGCCGCGCAGGCGCAGACGGCAACCTTTCCGCGCAATGTCAGCTTCACTGGCACGAATACTAATGGATTTACCCTGGGTGGCGCGGGTGGTTCAACCGCCTACCTCACGGCGGGTCCTTCGCCTTCGGGAGGCGCACCCATCGATGCAGATGGTATGGGCGTGCTACGCCTCACGGATGCGGCTAACTTCCAGGCTGGCTACGCCATTGATAACTACACCTTTCCTACGCCCGACGGCTTTAGCATCTCTTTCGAGTTTTTCTCCTACGGCACTACTTCTGACAGGGTGGCCGACGGGTTCACCGTCTTTTTGGTAGATGGGGACGGTACCATACCCGGCAACGGCTTTGGTATTGGCGGCTTTGGCGGGTCGTTGGGGTATGCAAACCGTTTTGGTTCGGAGGGAGGAGTTACTAAAGGCTACCTGGGCATCGGCATCGACGCGTATGGCAACTATGGCATTCCATCAGAGAGTAAGACTGGAGGCTACCCCGGCCGCACTACTGGTGCGGAGGAGAGTAATCTGCTTCCCAATGCCGTATCGCTGCGGGGCCCTTATAACCCCGACGATCCGCAGCGCCTCAGTGGCTATGCCTACCTAGCTGGTAGTAATACACTGGATTTTAACCTGGCGGTAGGTACTTCCCAATCTAAGCCTGGTAGCCGCATTACCCTGCCTACTGATCCTGGTTATGGTTATCGCAAAGCCTACGTCAACGTTATTCCAGTAACTGCGGCGGATGGAAAAATCAAGTACCGCATCACGGTACGCATCCAGCACGGTCAGCTGGTAACTACTACGGTCAATAACATAGAAATTACTAACCCACCACCTACGCTGCGGGTGGGCTTTGGTGCTGCTACCGGCGGCTTCAACAGCATTCAAGAAATTCGGGCACTGGCCATCGTGCAGGCTCCGATTGCCAATGACGACTACTTCCAAACCAAGTATAACCAACCGATAAATATTGGGGTACTTAACAACGACACGCCCGGCGGCGGGGCTGCTATCGATCGTACTACGGTAGACATGGACCCCAGCACGATAGGGACTGATAGTGTGTACTTAGTACCGCAGGGCAAATTCAGCGTTAATAATAACGGAGTTGTAAAATTTAGTCCAAACGGTAGGTTCTCCGGGGTAGTGTCTATCCCCTACACGGTGCTCAACTTCAATCAAGATCTCTCCAACCCCGGCACCCTCACCATCACGGTGACGGGGGCCGACGTGCAAACCGTCGCTAGCGGCCTAACCTCCATCCGCCCCGGCCAAACGACTTCCTATGCGGTCACGACCACCAACAACGGCAATGAGCTCGCCCAGAACGTGATCCCCGTGCTAACGCTGCCCGCCGGCTTCACGCTCGTAGGCCCGCTGCCAGCAGGCGCCACTTCCGACAACAGCACCGGCCCGACGGTCATCACCTTTGCCCCAGCCACTTTGGAGGCCACCCAAGCCGTTAGTAATAACGTGCAGGTGATAGCGGGTAACCAGGGCACTTACTCGGTGGCCACCAACTACCAGTACCCGAGCGACGGGTTCATTCCCGATTCTATCGCTCGCAACAATCCCTTCACGCTGACCGTGTCCGTGGATCCTGCCGCGCCGCTGCCCGTGCAGCTCACCACCTTCACGGCCACGGCCGTGGGCGCCGATGCCGTGCTGAACTGGCAAACAGCGCAGGAAGTCAACAATCACTACTTTGCCCTAGAGCGCGCGCGCGATGGGAATACATTTACCCGCATTGGCACGGTAGCCGGCAAGGGCACCACCACCCAAGCCAGCGCCTATCGCTACGTCGATACCGGGGCCAGCGCCCGTACTACCGACGTGCTGTATTACCGGCTGCGCCAAGTAGACTACGACGGCAAAGAAAGCTTTAGCGCAGTGCAGACCGTCCGCTTCCGCTACTCCGAGGCGAGCGTCACCCTTTACCCTAACCCCAGCACCGGCTCGGTTACCCTGGACCTAAGCTCGCTGCCCGCCGACACCTATGTGGTGCAGGTGTTTGAAGCCACGGGCCGCCTGGTGCACCACGCTACCTACCAGCCTGGCTCCTGCCTGCTGCCCGTAGCGGGCCTGGCCACCGGCACCTATTTCGTGAAAGTGCAGGGTACTAGCTACAATAAGGTGCTGCCCTTCAGCCGCCAGTAGCCGGCACTACCCCCCTCACAAACGCACACAGCCCCTGGCCCTACTGGTCGGGGGCTGTGTGCGTTTGAAGCACTCGTAATCTACTAGAATTAAAACTCAGCGAGCGGGCACCCAAACAAGTAGCAAGGTGGCGCACCAGCCCAACAGTTCGCCTTAAAACCTTGGGGCCAGGAAAAAGCCAGTTCTCGGAACGGAGTGCTTAGCGCCAGGCGTTGGGAGGTCGTCCTTTATTCCTTCAACTACTTTTTAGCGTGTCATTATTTCATTCTTCCTTTTTAGCCAAGGTCCGCCTGACCTGTCTTTTTGCTACGTTACTGATAGCGCCCGCGTGTAAAAACACGGCTGCCGACCCTACGGCTACTACGCCGGCTACTACGGTACTGATAAGCAGCTCCTTAATCGGGGAGTATAGCACCACTACCCTGGCCGCCCGCGCGACCTCGGCGCCCCTGGTGGGTAGCTTGGCGCGCTATCCATTGCGGGTGTACCGCCTCACTTACCGCACCCAGACCCCAGAGGGCCAGGAAACTACCGCCTCGGGGGCAGTGCTGGTGCCGGTAGCTGCTACGGCGCTGCCAGTACTCAGCTACCAACACGGCACGCTGATACCTAGCAGCGAAAATCAAGCTCCCTCGTACTACGCCGAGGGCAGCGATGTGTGGTCGGTGGTGTCGGTGCTGGCCTCGACGGGCTACGTGGTGTCGGCGCCCGACTACCTGGGCTACGGTGCCAGCAAGGCCCTACCCCACCCCTACGAACACGCCGCCTCGCTAGCCTCGGCCTCGGCCGATATGCTGCGGGCGGCGCGCGAATTTTGCCAGCAGCAAAACGTGCTGGTGAACCAAAAGAACTTCTTGCTCGGCTACTCGGAGGGCGGCTACGCCACGATGGCGCTGCACAAATTACTGGAGGAAAAGTACGCCGCTACCTTGCCCGTGACGGCGAGTGCGCCCGGCGCGGGCGCTTACCACAAGACGGCTTTTGCGCGCTACATCTTGCAGAGTACGCAGCCGCTCAACTTCCTAAGCACCTACGTGTGGGTGCTGCGCACCTACGACCGGGTATATGGCCTGAACCGGCCGTACTCCTTTTATTATCAGGAGCCTTACGCTACCCAGCTGGCTGCCGCCCCCTTTGCGGCCGTGCCTAGCCAGCAGAGCCAGCTATTCGCCAGCTCATTTCGAGACGCGGTGCTCACTGGCTCGGATGCGCCGCTGGCCGCCTCACTGGCCGATAACGATATCTACGACTGGCAGCCCAAGGCGCCGCTCGCTTTGTTTCACGGCACGGCCGATGACTACGTGCCCTTCTTCAACTCGCAGGATGCGTACGACGCCATGCAGAAGCGCGGGGCCACGCAGGTAGAGCTGCACCCCATTCAGGGAGGCGACCACTTTTCATCGGCTACGGCGTACACGCTGGGGGCCTACGCTTTTATCAGTCAGTTTTAGAGAATTAGCACTGGCACTTACTAGCTGAAAGGGCCCAATTTTTGCGCGCATTGCCGAGTCTTCACCTAAACTCGGTAGCATATGCAACTTCCTCTACACCTTGGGGCCAGCGGGCGGCGCGGCAGCTGGCCCTGTTAGTACTTGGGCTGGGCTGGGCTGGCTGCCGCCGCAGCTAGCGCGGGCTACGCACATTCGGGCGGGAGATATCCAGACGCGGGCGTATAATAGCGTGGGCGGCAACCCCAACCACATCTTCTTCCGCCTGACTATCTACCGGGATAAGGTTTCGCAGGCCTTACAGTCGCTAGATGATACGTACATCTTTTTTGGCGACAACTCGGCCCTGCACGGCTCCGACAAGGATGCCAGCGGCCGGCCCCTGATGATGCGCACGGCAGATCCGCTGCTTTCCACGGCCGATATCGAAGTGCTGTATTTTGACTTTGAGCACACGTACGGCGGGGCAGGCACTTACCGGGCCGGCTTCATTGGAGAAAACCGCAACGACAACATCATCAATATGATGAATTCGGTGGCGACCTCGTTTTTCATCGAAACCCAAGTCATTCTAAACCCAGCGTATGGCGTGCCCAACCACTCGCCCGTGCTGCTCGCCCCAGCCGTCGATAAGGCCGGGCTCGGCCAGGTGTACCTGCACAACCCCGCGGCATACGATGCCGATGGTGACTCACTGGCTTTCAAGCTGCGTGACTGCCAGCAAGTGAAGCCAGGTTATCGGCAAATCGGCGACTTGGCGGCTAGCGCTAACAAGGCATTTATGCCGGTGTCGTGCGATAATTACGTGTATCCCGACAATCAACGTATAGCCCCCGGCGCCAAGCAAGTGCCTTATTCGGGAGTGCCAGCCGGGCGTCCGCTCGATAATGCTATTCTGGTGCAAGACCCTACTACCGGGCAGATTACGTGGAATGCGCCGGCTCGCATCGGCATTTATAATATCGCCTTCAATGTGGAGGAATGGCGCCGACTCGCCAATGGTAGCCGCCGCCAGATTGGTAACGTCATCCGCGACATGCAGATTATCGTGGCGGCCACCAATAACCTGCCGCCGACGCTGACCGTGCCCGCCGACTTGTGCGTGGTGGCAGGCACGCCGGTGTCGCTCACCGTGACGGCCACCGATGGCACGGCGGCCGGGGCCCAGGCCCCGACGCCGGTTTCGCTGTTTGCCTACAGCGGAATTATTCCGCCGGCTACGTTTACGCAGGTGGCCAGCGGCCCTACGACCACGGGTACGTTTCGCTGGACGCTCGATTGCAGCACTGTATCGAACCAACCTTACACGGTGGTATTCAAGGCGCAGGATAGCCCGCCGGCTGGCTCGGGTGCGCCGATTTTGATTGATGAAAAGCCGGTGCGTATCACCGTGGTGGGGCCACCGCCGCAAAACGTGCGCGGCGTGCCGGCTACCCTACCCGGCGGTAACCTGGCTAGCATCGTTACTTGGGAGCGCTACCCCTGCCAGAATGCGAATCAACTGCTGGTTTTCAGGAAGGAAGGGCCGTATAACTTCACGCCCGGACCGTGCCAAACGGGCTTGCCCACGGGCTCAGGCTACGTGCAGGTTGGCGCCGTAGCACCCACTACTACTACCTTTACCGACGACGGCGCGACGCCGAGCCGGAGCAAAACCTACTGCTACCGCGTGTACGCCGTGTTTCCGCTGCCGGCGGGCGGCACCAGCATTGTGTCAAATGAGTCGTGCGTGACGTTTGGCGGCCGGGCGGCGCTGCTCACCAATGTGGATGTGAACACGACCGCCCCGGCGGGTCAAATCACCGTGAAGTGGAGCCAGCCCCGCCCCGACAACGGCGGGCCGTTTGGCGCGCCCTATGGCTACCGCCTCAGCCGGGCCGTGGGAGGTAGCACCGCCTTTACACCAGTAGCAACCATCACCAACCTCAGCGATACCACCTACGTCGACCGGGGCGTGAACACGCTGGCAAGCCAGTAACACCTACCAACTCACGTTTTTCAGCGCCGACCGCACCGAAATTGCGGCTACGGCCAGCAGCGTACGCACCAGCCTGGTGCCCACTGCCGATAAGTCTATCACGGTGAACTGGGCATACCAAGTGCCCTGGGATAATACCAAGCAGCCCACGCGCATTTTTCGCCAAAACTCTGGTAACGCCACTTTTACGCAGGTGGGCACTTCGGTATCGGGGGCTAGTAGCGGGTCTTTTACCGACCGCGACCCCACGCTGCAAGTTGGCCGGCAGTACTGCTACTACGTCCAAACCAACGGCCAGTACCCCGGCCCGCTGAACTCAGCCAATCAGCCTATTTTTACCAACCTGCTCAATAACAGCCAGCAGCAATGCGTGCAACTCAATGCCGCGCCCTGCTCGCCCGTGCTCAGCCTGCGCCAAACCAACTGCGACAGCCTGGCTAGCTCGGCACAGTTTCCGAAGCCCGAGCAGCAGTACCAAAATAGCCTGAGCTGGAGCGTGGGCAACACGCCCGCCAACTGTAGCACTGTGGCAGCCTACTACCGCATCTTGCGGGGCGAGGCAGCCGGTGGCCCTTACGTGGCTATCGACTCGACCCGGCAGTTGCGGTAGTAGGCTGCTTCCTGGCCAGGCCCAACGGCTGCTACGTGGTGCAGGCCGTCGATAGCACCGGCCTGCGTAGCGCCTTAAGCAATGCGGTTTGCCAGAGCGAATGCGTATTCTTCGTGCTGCCCAACATCTTCACGCCCAACGGCGACCACACCAACGAAACCTTCCGGCCCAAAACTACCAGCCCGCTGCGCCGCACCCGCATTCAGGTGTTCAACCGCTGGGGCCGCAAGGTGTACGAGAGCGACCAGGATCCTTATATCAACTGGGCGGGCGGTGGCACGGCCGGCGAAAGCAGGGGCAGCACCCTGGTAGCCAACGGCTTGTACTACTACCTCGCCGACATCGAGTTTGACGATTCGGCCAGCACCCGGCGTACTTTCAAGGGCTGGGCCGAGCTAGTGCGCTAGCCGGCGTTACTTGTTTTGGCCAGTTGCCACCGCCGCTCGATAGCGGCAGTGGCTTTTTGCAAGATGCCGAAGGCGTTGTCGGCCATCGTATTCTCGCGGTCGAGCGTGGGGTTGATTTCGCCCATCTCGAAGCATACCACACGCTCGTTTTCCAATAAATCCTGGCACAGGTTTTCGCCTTCCGATAGGTATAGGCCTTCCTCTACCGGCGTGCCGGTGCCTTTGCTAAAGCTCGAATCGAGGCTATCGACATCAAAGGAAATGTAGACCACATCGCAGGCGCGCAGGTGTTCGTAAATCTCGCGGCTGAGTTGGCGCGAGCCTTTTTCCTTGATTTCGGCCAGCCGTATCCACTTGATGCCCAGGCGCTCAATGAGCGCATCTTCCTCGGCCTCGGTGTCGCGCACGGCCACGTACACCAGGTGCTCGGGGCGCAGCTTGGGGCCGGGCTCGCTCAGATTTTGGAGGCGGCGCCAGAAAAACTCGGTATCGGCGTCGGGCTGGTTGCGCTGGCAGGGGCGGTTGTCTTCGCCCAGCGCGGCGGCGAGCGGCATACCGTGCACGTTGCCGCTAGGCGTGGTGTAGGGCGAGTGGATATCGGCGTGCGCATCTATCCAAATGACACCCAGCGTTTTATTGGGGTACGCAGCCTTGATACCGGCAATGGTCGCGTTGGCGCTACTATGGTCGCCGCTCAGTACCAGCGGAAACTCGCCGAAGCGCAGCGTCTGCTCCACAGCGCTCGCCACGCCCTTCTGCACGGTGTAGATGGCGTCGATGTGCTGCGCGTAGGGAAACGGGTTTTTGTCGAATAAGACGTAATTGAGGTCGGGCACCGCCACGGCGTTGTAGCGCCGAAAATAATCGGAGCCTTGGTTGAGGCAGGCAATGCGCAATGCATCGATGCCCAGGCTGGAGCCGCGGGTGCCGGCGCCCAGCTCCGAGCGGATTTCCAGAAGCTTAATGCGTTTCATTCGGGGTGGGGAATAGTAGGTCAGCAAAGCGGGCGGCACCGTGTCGCAAGGGCCTGGCCGCCTGCGCGCGCTGCCTTGCGGCGAAAACTCGCCGTAGCCACGTCGCTTCCTTCCACCGGAATCCGAGGCGGGAATCCGGTCGTTTCCGGCCCCCGGCGGTACTTTTGGCCCGCCCACCGTAAAGGTCGGAAACTGACGCCGATTTTCCTTATCCATGGATACCTACCAGGACCTCATTACCCAAACCTTCGACTTCCCGAACGCCGACTTTCAGGTGCGCGACAACGAGCTCTTCTTCCACGACATCGACCTGATGGCGCTGGTCGAAAAGCACGGCACTCCGCTACGCCTCACGTACTTACCCAAAATCAGCTCCCAGATTCAGCGGGCCAAAAAGTGGTTTGCCGATGGCATTGCGGCCACCGGCTACACCGGCTCGTACTCGTACGCCTACTGCACCAAGTCGTCGCACTTTCACTTTGTGCTCGACCAAGCGCTGAAGAATGACGTGCACCTCGAAACCTCGTCTTGGTTCGACATCAGCATCATTCGCTCGCTCTACGAGCAAGGCAAGCTTGGCAAAGACAAGTACATCATTTGCAATGGTTTCAAGCCCGAAGAATACAAGCGCGACATCACGGCGCTGCTCAACGACGGCTTTTCCAATTGCCTGCCCATTCTCGACTCGCCCCACGAAATCGACTACTACGCCGAGCACGTGCAGGCCGATAAAAAGGTGAAGATGGGCCTCCGGCTAGCCTCCGATGAGGAGCCGCGCTTCCAGTTCTACACCTCGCGTCTGGGTGTGCGCTACGCCGACGCCGTGCCGCTCTACGAGCAGCGCATTAAGGACGACCCGCGCTTTGAGCTCACCATGCTGCATTATTTCATCAGCAGCGGCATCAAAGACACGTCGTACTACTGGACTGAGCTCTCGCGCTTCATCCACAAATACTGCGAGTTACGCAAGCTGTGCCCGACGCTCACCACCATTGATATCGGGGGCGGCTTGCCCATCCAGACCTCCATTCAGCTCGAGTACGACTACCCGTACATGATTGCTGAGATTCTGCGCACCATTCAGCGCATTTGCGCCGAAGAAGGCGTGGCAGAACCCAATATCTTCACCGAGTTTGGCATCTTCACGGTAGGCGAAAGCGGGGCCATAATTTACTCGATTCTGGACGAGAAGCTCCAGAACGACAAGGAGCTGTGGTACATGATCGATGGCTCGTTCATCACTAACCTGCCCGATACCTGGGCCCTCAGCCAGCGCTACATCATGCTGGCTCTCAACGGCTGGCAGCGCCCTTATCGCAAAATTCAGCTCGGCGGCCTCACCTGCGACTCGCAGGACTACTATAACTCCGAGAAGCACATCTACCAGACGTTCTTGCCGCAGCTGCAACCCGCTCGCGACCAGCCGACTAGCCCCGAGCCGCTATACGTGGGCTTCTTCCACACCGGCGCTTACCAGGAAAGCCTGAGCGGCTACGGCGGCCTCAAGCACTGCCTCATCCCGGCGCCCAAGCACGTTATCCTCGACCGTGCTGCCGATGGCACGCTCACCGACACTGAATTTGCCCCCAAGCAAAGCGCCGAAAGCATGCTGAAAATCCTGGGCTACACCGAATAATAAAAGCCCGCAGTAGAAAGTTGAAGAGGTAGAAAAGCACTATTCGCAGAATCGGCGGGCTAACCCGCCGCTACCTTGTCACCTCTGCTTCACCGGCATTATCTTTGAGAGCTAACCGTGTATCGCTCAACTTTTACCTTGATTATGAAGAAGCTTCTTATTCTCGCCGCTGGGGCTGCCACGCTCGGCCTGGGCGCTTGCAGCCGCCATGCCTGCCCCGCTTACACCTCAACTAAGGCTGCCGTAGCGCCCATCACGGCCAGCACTGCCACGCCCGCCGTGCGGCAATAAGCTGGGACTGATTTTACTAAAAGCGCCTGGTCTGCACTTGTATGCAGGCCAGGCGCTTTTAGCTATGGCTACTTTAACAATCTATTACTACGCAATGCTTAAACAATTACTAATCACTGCTCTCGCTCTATTTTTAATCGGCAGCTGTGCCTGGCCCTTATATGCTCAGCAGCCGCCTATACGGACTCTGCCTGAACTTATCAATACGCAAGAGCCCGGCTGGGAATTGGTAACTACCTGGATTAAAGAGGCTAAGAACAAGGTTCAGGTCCTCCCTAAAGTTCCAGCCCGTGCTGACAGCAGCCTAGTAGCCGCGCAGGTCACTACCAGGTCGCCGATGGGCGCCGTCGTCTACGAAACAGGCGGCATTCTAGTTGATGGCGGCTGGCTCCGCATTTTAGGGTCCGGCTGCCCGGCGATGGACCGTGATTTAATGGGCTGGAATAAAGACAAGCAACAGGGCTTTTTGCTGGTTGCCGATGATGTGATGGGAGGGTTTTATGCCCTCAATGGCGGAGCCTTTGGTGCTGAATCAGTGGGTAAAATATTCTACTTCGCGCCGGATAACCTGCGCTGGGAAGCCACCAACAGAACGTATTCAGAGTTTTTAATCTTCTGCTTTACCGGCAACTTAGCTAGCTACTACGAAAACCTGCGCTGGAAAAATTGGGAGCAAGAAGTTCAAAATCTGACTGGCAACCAAGGCATCGCTTGCTACCCATTCTTGTTCACCAAGGAAGGGAAAAACGTGGCCAAAAACAAGCGTGCTATGGTGCCAATTAAGGAGTTATGGAGCTTCGGCCAAGATATGCAGCGCCAGCTAGACCACTAAACTAACCCTATTTATTAGGCCGGCAATGGCTGCGGGGTGAACGTAGGCCCCTGGCAGCGTGGCCCTTGCGCCGTCCAGGCTAGCCGGTCGATGCAGAGCTGGCGCTCGGTCATGGCAGGGTTCCAGGCGTGGTACACGAGGTATTCGGTGCGGCCATCGGGGCTCATTGCGTGGGAGTGGTGGCCGGGGCCGCGCACGTGGCCCGGTACGGCGTGTAGCACCCGGGCGCCCTGCCCGCCACCCGCCTCGGAGTAGGGACCCATGATGCTGTCGGCCACGCAAAAATCGACGCCGTAGCGGT
>Ga0160428_1000933_pt1 | contig 26220 bp, 14 predicted proteins | sample SolpanmetagenomM_FD_108198 | JGI IMG/M metagenome (GOLD analysis project Ga0160428, IMG submission 108198) | Solar panel surface microbial communities from Lawrence Berkeley National Laboratory, California, USA - M | ecosystem: Engineered > Built environment > Solar panel > Unclassified ... | reverse complement strand
ATGTTATTGATTATACGTGGTGATGCTTATTGTACGGATCAAAGTATTCATTACAACTGTTATTTTTCCGGAGCATCTGAAGCGGGAAAAAGTACCATTCTTAAAACTTTCATATCTTTATGCGTTCCCGGTACTGTGGAAAGTATCAGTAGATCCACAAAACAAGCAAATGCCGTAGATGGAGATGATATTGATTATATCAGAGTTGTTCATGAAGCAGATCTTACTTGGATTCCAAAGCAAGGGAAAAAAGATCCTAATGGGATTGAATCTTACGAAAAAGATATATTGGACCGATGTAAATCTGTCGTTCGTCGGTACGTAAATGGAAATGATCAACATTTTACGCGAAAATGTACAGGTATTCATATAAGAGCAACCAACAATTCGCATGTTCATGTGGGAAAGCCCTATCGTAGTCGATTTGATTGGAATGAAATTGAAAACCAATTTGATCCCACATACGTTCCTTTGGTCGATTCAGATTCGTATGATTTTCAAACTTCCAAAGAGCCTATATCGCGATTATCATCATCATCATCACCAACTGATCCTATAACTTCAGGCACACAACAATCATTCGTACAAGGATTGAGAACGATGCATATGATCCAATCTATTATCGTTAAATTGAATCAATATGGAGCTTTCGATATTCATACTGGAGTAACGTCTTGGTTAATTGCTAGAGTAGATCAAGATTTAAAACATAGGGCTTCGCAAACGTTAGGTGAAAATATTCCTATATTGGAACCCAGACAGAAATTGAGGATTCTTCGATTGGCAAAACAGTTTGTAATTCTTCAAGCAGTGATCATGATCTATGGTATACCATCAGGAAAATTATATCAAAAACCATTCCAGATAGAAGAGATAATTCAACATTTACCTCCGTGGTTGAAAGATTCCGAAGAAATTGCAGTAATGTCAATTAGTTTATGTACCTCTGAGACGCATAATAATTTTCATTGGAGAATATCCAAACTTTTGCGTCGATGTATTGAATCTAAAACAAGTCCGATTGCGAGTCGATTGGTAATAGAAACACAATATAATCGAGAAGATCGTAATTCAAGTATAGACGTATCTGAACCAAAGCAATTCTTACCTAATGATGCGTCTCCGAACGTTTCACCTACCGTACGCGATTGTAATTATATTACGCTGGATACATCAATCAAAGATCTCGCAATTTATTTACGTAACGAAATGGTGAAAGATGATAAAAGTGTCGCGCGTTGCGAACGCATACAGGATTTTTTGGTTGAGCTAAAAAATACCACAATTATCGATCATCCTAGATTTATTCAAAATCGAGAGTTGAACTTGTTCAACATTATGATCCGAGGAGATCCAAAATACAAAGATGTTTACGTCACCAAAGATCAATATCCTGCCTCTTTAGATAAAAATTCAACAAAACCGAAACAATATACATGTATTAAGCAACCAGATAATAAGAAAGGTGCGCGATTACAGATTCATTTATCTTTATTGAATCTATGCGATAGACCATCTTCCGATGTGATTTTGAAGGAAGTGATTCAAAATATATTATCTCACCCTTTTACAATTACAAGATCTATTATTTATGGACGACCTTTGTCTACTGAATGTCCGAACCAGTTTCAAACAATGTTTTTGACCAAGAAACCCACCAAAGACGTACCTGTATTACCTCATACACATTATCAATATTTGCAAAGAGATTCTACAAGTCCCAGCGAAATCAAAGAAGATATTGATACGATTGTTACAAGAAATCGTCTTTTTACGCTAGGGATGGATGCTATGAATGAACAATTGGTGAAATCCTACAGCACTACAAATGGTAACGAACATACGTTATATCATAATTCATGTATTAATACTTTTATGAAAGATCCAATTATTTCTAAGCCCAAAAATCCACCGGTAATACCCAATCTTAAAGAAGTAATTGTAATTGATGATGATGATGAAATGGAAGTTGCACATAATCCTAAAATTCGCAAATCTGATGTATCATGTTCACCCCCTACAAAACGAATAAAATTGCAATATTAAATATTTATTCTATTTTCATATTAAATGAAGAAAAAAATAAAGAAAGAGGAGGGTTTTTGTTTAAAGTAACAACATTACCAAAATTTTATTTTCTTTACAACTTTCCTAAATAAGGAATCCGAGACACTTTCATCTTCATCTTCACTGTCAGAACGAACTCGTTTTTTTGAATTAGATGGTATAGTGTGATCCACATGAGATTTTTTTTCGTTAATAACAACACGAATCTTCGAAATATTGTTAATAGTATCAATAGGATCCGTGCAAACTAATCTGATGTTTTTAGCTAAAAATAATTCACGTACTGCAGAATGCATCGAATATGTTACTATAATATTTTCACATCCATCAAGAAAGATCTTATATTCATCGCGAAAATATAATTCGGCAACTACTTTCAAATTTGAGGGCACCGGATTTGTTAAAAAAATCAACTGTTCAATCAATTTTCTAATATGGGGGCGATCTGTTTCATCGACTTCTTCTAATGCAGGCTTTAAATCATCTTCAGATATCGAATCTTTTTGAATGAGATATTCAATCATGTTTTCATTATGTTTTGAATGTAACTGAATAATCATACGCAAAACACAGTTTACATTACACTTTTTGTCTTTCTTTTCATATGAAATAGGTTCGATACGAATGGAACCGTTTCTTTTTATTTCAAGTAAGATTCTCTCTACCATAGACATTACCACAAATGGAAGATTGTCAATAAATATAGTTAAATATCCAGGACTGTCTTTGATTCGATATTGTACTTTGATGTCAGGAGTATATTCAATTTTAATAATTTCACGAATATTATCAAAATATTTCTTAGCCCACGGATTTTTTTTAAAAACCTCCAACAGTTTTGTATTTAAATTTTTTAGATGATTGATCCCATTAGATGGTAATTCTATATTTTTATCATCAACCTGTGGAGTAATCTTATTTGAAATCGTGGGAAGAGTGTTTTTTTTCATGTTCAAATCTTTCGCGGGTCTTGGACGTATACTATCGCCAGCATAAAGATCTTCAATACTATCACCAAATTCAAAAGAATCCATAATTTGAATATACAATTTTTTTATTAAACTCAAATAAATACATGCTTCTTTTTTGTTAAAATATTCTCACCACTAAATTCTCTCTCTTTTTTTTTAAATATTGGTAATTGTTTGCGTTGCAAAAGATGTTATACTTTTATATAATAAAAAGTAAGGAGATGTGTTGCCAGGAATAAGAATAGTTGCCAACAAATGTAAAAAGAATATGATCACCAAAAGTAATAAAATATGGAGTATATTGAACGCTGAAAAAAATATTTGTTTTTGAGCTAATGTGATTTGATCAATAGAAACGTAAATACGTTGATAATCATTCTTTCTTTCATAAACTCGATGAATTTGTGCTACATTTTCTTTTTCAAATATGAGCTGTAATAAATACTTTAATTTTGGTACAACATAGTCAATATCATTAGTGATAATAACATCAAATGTCAGCATATCTTTGCCATTATAATTCATAACGCCTGCATATTTTACGGTGCCTTTGTTTTGAATCGCTTCACACAAATATTCGGGAATGTAATCAATCAAAAAATCAGTTTCTTTTTTGTATTCGTTATTCAATCGTTCTTCGGATTTTACTACCGTATTGAGTCTCAATTTAGATCCCATAGTCGAATATTATGAAACAGTATGCAAAAAAAGTGAATTATGTAAACAAAATATTAATTCATCAAATATTTAAATTTTTATTTTTTTTGTTTCACAGTAATAATAAAAAAAATAGTCTATCCGTATGACAGCTACTTTGGTCTAATCTTGTTTACTTCTTCTTGTATAATATCATATCCTTCGATTATATCGGAATCTTGAGATTCAGAATCTTTATCTTGATCTTCATCTGTGGGTTTAATACGTTCAGCTTTTTTGGTGCTTGCTAAGGCTTTTTTCTTTTCCATACCATTAGACCACAAATACAATATTTTAGGCGCAAAAATAGATACTAAATCTACAGTATTAATCATAAAAAGAGTGAATCCTACAAGAATAACAAATGCTTCTTCAGTGCGATTATTTGATATACCAAATAATACAGAAGCACACATACAACATACAATAGCACAGTATACCATCGTCGCCATAGCTTTTGATTCATTGAAAATATCAAGAGGAACATCACCCGTCATTAATGATATTATAACTAATGAGATTAATTGAAGGGCGTGATATCCAAGGATAACATAATACATAGTTACACCGTATGCATTCGTTACACATCTGTCTGTATAAACCTCAGTGTCGAATGTAGATACGACTAGTCGTTCTTCTACATGAGGATTTCCTAAAGATTGATACACTGCAAGAATTACAATATCCAAAGCAATAAAGAAAAAGGTGCACGGGATTAAAAATTTGTTACTAAGTTTAGCAGCCGTCTTTTTGGAAATAGTATTCAAATTATTTGCAGTGACCAATAACTTCCATATTCTTATATTCTTGACGATTAAAGACACATATTTAGCAGTAAATCCGATACTAGGAATCCAGAATCTAGCAGCACAAACCCGATCGTTTAATGGTCGCGTACCCCACATCATGATGCCAACGTAAATCATAAAACATGAACAACATAGCAAAGCAAGAAACTTTGGACTTCCTGCGCGAACGATACTTGAATATCGAGCGAAAAAAATGAATAATATAACAAACACTGAAAAAATCATTCCTATGATAGATATCACAACAATGCTCTTTAAAGTACTTCCATACACAGGCGGACGATGCCGGGTGATGTTCTTTGTAAAATATCCATGATCTATTACTTTAGAATGTATATTATTGAAAAATGATATCGGATTAATTAAACATCCGGTCGTCAAATTCACAAATCCAAATTCTCGGATATATTCATTGCAGAAATAAGGTTTATTTCCCTTTGTTAGATATTGTATAGCGTTATCCAATTCGTTGTTGGGTGCTATATCTTTATCAATAGAAACCGAAAAAGTGTTTGTATTGTTGTATCCTAATGAAATGGTTCGCTGTGTTGAATTCAATTCGAAAGATTTGCTTTCGATCAAATTAAATAAGTTGGTGATTTGCTCGAATATGTAAGCAATATCAAAGTTTGATACCAATTTTACAGAAGATCCGAAAATAGTAGCCAAAGGATACCCCGTGTTGCTTACTATGGACATATTTCTTTCATACGCATATTTGTGTATACTATAATCATCTGCAGACGTAGCGATTATATCTACAAGATACACATCAACGAGTTGATTTAATACACGATGTTCCAAAATATCTGAATTTTCTACATGTTGATCAATAAAAGAGACATGAACATTTGTATTCGGATTAATCAAATTCACCCCCATAAAAAAAGCATTCACATCAGCAACAGATGAAAATTCAATTCCGGGATGTACAAATCCTACGTTTTGAGTTTTAGTCGTCAATGCTGCAAAAATGCCAGATAGATAGAATAAATCTAGGTTGGCCCATTCTATGTAAATCATATTGGTATGATCTTGTATAGTATCTACTACAATACCGGGTACAAGATTTACAGTCTTTATGAAAATGATATCAGAAAATAATTCTGCTCCTTTTGTTATCGAAATAGAATGTACTATATTTGTTGATATTATGCATTTATATTCTCTTGAATATCCCGCATTCAAAATCGCATCTAGTGCTTGTGACTCATTGGTGATATCATATCTTAATGTTATAGATTCTAGAGGGTAAGTAAAATTGTTATGTTTTGCATACACAGTATTAGTTATGAATTGACTCCATCCAAAATTATCGTATACCCCTTCATTTAATATGAGGGTTTTCGCATTCGAACCTATCATAAAACATGATACTATACCGAAAAAGTATAACGACATCTTGAAAAATCTCATCGGAAGTATAATGTTGCACCTACGAAATTTGAAAGATGTAATAAAAATATAAGAAAATTTTATTTTATATAATAAATAAATCAAATATTTATTTTTATCTTGATCCAACTGCTGTAGCAATTCTACCTATTGTTTGCTTGGAAATTTCGGATAAAACCGATGGCATCAAACAAAGACAGCGAGTATTATACAGATTCGCACGGAGCAAGTTCTTTTTCATCTGATTTATATACCTCAAGTGATGATGTGGTGTTAAGACAAGATCGATATTCGATGCATGAGTCATCTTCATCGATACACCCTTCAGGCAAAGGAATGCCAAATATCAACAAATATATTCCAAAGTTGAAAAAAGATAAATTTCTCTCCAGTTTGTATAAGACAGAAGAAACAATTCACCCACTTCAAAGTTTATTGAATGCACCGGTACAATCTGCTCTCGGAATTAAAAAAATGGATACTATCACTCTCAAAAGAAAAGGATCCACTCGTTCTATGGCATCCAGTGAGGGAGATGAATTGGATCGTAAAAATACCATAACTCATAAACTTTCCCGATTTTTAAAATCGTTAAGATTTATTTTTATGTTTTTTATTGCAATATCGGTTGCATCAGGTATATTGGTTTCGATCTTTGTATCTAACCAAGTAGGATTCCCAAGTTTTTTTAATTTGGTGATAGGATTATGTTATAAAACATCGGATGTTCTGGCCAGAGGTGTTTATATTGAAATGTTGAAAACTGTCACAATGACATCTAATCCTCCGTACCCTACCGTCAATGATATGGCACCTCAAGCTTTTCTTAAAGCTGCTCAAAACATAAAATTATACAAAGGAGCTTCTTATGTGTTGGATGGGAATGGTTTTGTTTTGGCAAATATAGGATTGCCCATTTCCGAAGGAGGTAATGAAATAGGAGTTTTATACAGAGATCATTCAAATGCGTATTTAAGAGATGGAGCTACTTCCGTATTTCAGGCATTCAAATCATTTAGAAACATTCCTGAAGTTGCCGAATTAGGACCTCCATGTATTACAAGACCGGCGCAATCCATGATTCTTTCGACTGCAAGTGCTACAGGACCTTTAAATGATCAACTTACGGTGTATATTATAACAACGTTTACTCCTTTCACACATGGTTTACTTTTATTCAGTAACAGCGCATTCAATGTTATCATTCCCGCAATTATTGCAGTAGGTTTGAGTGTCATGTTTTTATTGACATTATTGATAGAATTTGTCGTAGAAAGGCACATAAGAAACATGACTAAATTTACCGCGACAGTATGTGATCCTAACCAATCTCACATGAAAAACAATTTATTTTATCAAGGCGCATCTATGAACAATCATAACGTATTGGAATCAGGAACTCTAACCGATTCTAGTCAAGAAAATGAGGATGATGATACTGATGACGAAGATATTAAAGAATCTTCTAAAACAAAAAATGTAGCATTAAAAGAAATCAAGAATGTCAACAACAACACTACTATAACATCATCTACTGCACAATTAATGAAAGGTTCTAAGAATATTAATTCGAATTCACTCGCAAGTGATCGCACGCGCACTTTTAAGGAATCTCTAAAAGATAACACATTGCAGGATATAAGAACTATTATACGATGGTTCCGCCGTACAAAGAATCGTATTGCTCGCTATTTTGAACCCCCTACCGAAATCAGAGACGCGAGAAACCATCTTCTCATCACCTTGAGAACCGTCAAAAATGCTATTCCTTACCTTTCCTCAAAACAATTGAGGAGTCTTTCCGATGAAAATAAAACCGCAGATACCACTTCCGAACGAGTCGAAGCTACAATGTTGTGCTGTGAATTAAGTAATTATAGTGAAGTTATCACGACAATGAAAGAAAATCGCACGGATCTTCATAGACTCTTCGTGAATAACTTTTTGGAAGAATCAGCTTTGAGCATTGAAATTGAATTAGGAATTCCTGATAAAACAGTGGGAGGGTGCGTCATCACCGGAGCGTTTTTGGCAAACAAAACGGGACCATTCCATGCAGCACGCAGTATTCATTCCAGTTTCATATTTGAAGCCAGATGTGATATTATGAACAAAGAATGGATGAAACAAAAAGTTGAACCCATTCAAATCGTATTCGGATTTCATACAGGACCCGTTACCATGGGTGTATCTGGCATGGGTTTAAGAGCAAATACTGTATTTTTCGGTACCGTGGTGCATGATGCAACCCAAATTAAAGCTCTTAACAGAAAATACGGTACATCGAGAATTTGCACGGGTGCAGTATATGATACCATTAAAAATATTTTTGTCTGTAGGTATCTTGAAAAAATAATGGTGGAAGATACAGAACAACCAATCGATATTTACGAAATTGTAGGATACAAATCTCTTCCCGATCAAAATTTAGATTTGATCAATTTACTGCGAGAAGAAGCATTCGTTTCTCCTGAAAGGCAACTAATGATCGCAAAATATAACAACACAACACAGCTCGCGATGATTGGAGGTAATTTGAATTGGATTCGGGCTAAGGAAGAATATATCGAATATAAAAAAGAATGTGCACAACAAGGTATCACCGATGTAGCATGCCAACTTATGATCGATCAGTGTGAAAAGTGGATTGAAGATTCAAATGAAAATTGAGGTGTGTGTGTTTAAAAAAAATAAAAGAATGTCAAACAAGACAAAAAAAAACTTAACCATTTAGCTTTTTTTCCGTGGTACTTTATTTTTTAATTTCAATAAAAACATTATCATTTCTTCAAAATTGACTCTGCTTACTATACCTATTCTAACCTATCCTATTTTAACCATTCTTTTAAAACTTTTTTGTGACTGGAATTCCGGCATAATGGCATCCGAAATCCGTTTTTTGTCCAGGCATGACCAACGACAAAGGATCTATTATGCAACTCGAGTCTATCTCACATCCATACATAACCACAGAATGTGCTCCGATGCTTGTTCTTTTTTTGATTCTTGTTTTACCCGTTGTTAATTCTCCAAAATTGGCTACGTAAGATTGTAAAACCACTCCTCGGTTACATACTACGTCTTCTTCGAGACGCAACATGGCACATCCTAGATTAGAATCGGAATATAAAATGCAATTCTTTGGAACTTTTGCACCTAATCCTACGTGTGTCATGTTGTACCATAAGCTTCCTTGGGTGACAGAGAGAGCAAAACTCTCTTGGAAAACATGTTTGACAAATAAAAGACGAAACCATTTGACACGAGATACATAATCTTTGGTTACCCCCACTCGAAAATCTGGGGCTAATAACCATCTCGCCAACAAGATACATGCGATAGAAGATAAACATGTAATCAAAAATACGAACGGACATAATAAAATTGCTGCCAATTCGCCTAATGACAATGCAATATGAGATAATACCCAGACGGATGGAAACAATTGTCCCGTTAAGATACCTACGCTTGAAGCGGGTGCAAGAAGCACGAATAAAACCTGAAGTAATAACCATCTGGTATCTCGCAACCACGAACGATCTTCTTTGTACCAATCGTCACATTCTCTCCTTGGGATTTGTTGTCCGTCAAGTATGGTACCGGTATCAGGTTCAATTATCGTTTCAGAATTCAATACACTTAAAACTGAAACAGTAATTCCAGGAGGAAGATTGCTTCCCGGAAGTACGGCTGCATGAATTCCAACAAGACATCCCTCTTTGATAGTCACCGGTTTATACACGCATAAATTGCCACAAACAGTGACTGTGTGAAGCGTACCTTGATTGCCACATTCTGAATCAGTACCCATATCCACAAGTTCTGGATCAGGAAAGGGCATTGTTCCAGTATAAAGCATCGTCTGTGGTTTTACCGAAGCTCCCAATAGTCTCCACCACGCGACCGCAATCATTGTTCCATCAAAGACGGAAAGTTCTCGTGATGTCTTTTTGATCAATTGATCTGTAAACCATAAAATGTAATATTTGAATCTGTGACGAATCACTTCGGATTCGCGAGAATCTTTCTTTTCCCACACTACAAATCGCATCACTCTGTAAATAACAGCTACGGAAATTGCGAGTACCACTTGATAAATGATATGAACTGCAGCAACGCTAAGAATGATAGAAATTCCCGAAGGATGCTCTAATGCGGATAAAACACCTTTTTGACTTACGCGTGCAAAAAGAAGCAAAAACGCTTCGAAATAGATTGGTTGTAATAATCCATATCCTGTGAGAATGAAAAGGGTATCGTCGATATGAGCACCAAACTGAATTAGATCTAGAATCCAACGTAAGAGATACGTAACAGGAAAATATGCTGCAGTTTGAACGGTAGCAAGGAAGAAAAGACCTATTATAGTTGCTACCATTGCAAATATCAATCTTGTTTTGCTACTATCATTATGAATTTGATTAGTCTTCCGCAATAAAAGATCCATTTCCATACATTCGGCGCAATTTGATCCACATTTATTTGAAGGTTCTTTCATGGCATGCACATGGCCTTGTATATTCGATCCAGGTTCGATTACGGAACGATGTCCTATACATGATCCATTTTTAATACTCACAGGCGCGATCTTCAGAAATTTAATTCCCGTTTCTGAATCACAAAAGATTCTGGCCGAACTGATAGACGCCATATCGTTGATAGTTGCATATTTTTCTATTGTAATTTGATCTACGTTCGTCAAATCCATAGTTCCGATATGATTTGTTAAGGAAGTATTCATACCCATCGATTTCAACCATAAATTCCAGATGGGTGTACCTATGGTTTTCCCCAAGGTTAAAGGAACCAGATGATGAAACATAGCATCAATCAACCACCACCGATAAAAGAACCAACCATCCGTACGATGGATTCCGGGAACGGTACGACCCAAGAAAATCCATTTCAATAACGTCATACAGATAGCTACACAAAACACCCAAGCTACCCAGGTAAATGGGATGAAAATCATTCCTCTTAAAAGACCATATACTCTATATACCTTCAGAGATGCTTGAAGAAGAGGCCAAGAAGGTAAAATTGCCACAGCACCTATCAATGCAAATCCAAGCAAATTCCAAATCGCCCAAGTAACATCTGCCAATTTTCTTTTACCCCCGTTAAAAGAAGGAGAGTTTGCACGAGATGCCACAGTTATCAAACATGAACTATCTCCCAAAGAGGACGAAGTTGAATGTACCATACTCGCATTTGATTCGGTAAGCTGGGATTTCATTCTAACGGAGATTAAGCGCGCTATTTCTTTCAGCGTTTTAGCAGTGTTAATGTCTTTCACAGATAGATTGATCTTGGTTTTATCTGTCAAACGATTTACGATTTGAGTCACCGCTAAGGATGCTGCACCCATGTAAAAAATATTATCATCGAGATCGCATGCCGTGCGATGCAAAGTGGATGATACTATTTCGATAACAATTAATTCTACTTCATTACAAGGAATGGATTGGGTTTCTCGGGGTTTTGAAGCTTCTACAAGTTGTAATTGCTTTCCATCTACCTTTCCATTTCCAGTCAAAGGAAATACAGGTAAGCATGTGTAACATACAGGTTTTTCATAATCGCTTAGATGTTGGGATAATTCTTCTCGTAACATAATTTCACATTCGCGGGACATAGGGGCATATCGTTCCAAAAAAGCTATCAACACTTTTTCTCCTGGTACAAATTCATGCGTTTTAATGTACACGGAACTGACATTAAATGGATCACGTTTGTATACGATCGTCTCCAATATACATTTAACCTTTTCGATTTCGACGCGATTACCTCTGATTTTGACTTGATGATCTCTTCGTCCCGAAAAATGAAGCATACCATTTCTGAAAAATCCCATATCTCCTGTTCGATACATTTTACCACTACCGAAACGATGATAATGATCATGTCTCTTTTCCTCCGAAAAATTGTTTATATTTTGCGCATAGTCTGGATCTTCTATATCCACAAAAGAAGCAGCGGTCTTCTCGGGAAGATTTAAGTACCCCTGTGCAACACCAGGACCTGCGACGCAAATTTCACCTACACCTAGATTTTCTTCACATTCTTGATCTGAATCATGTTCTATTGGAGGAAGTAGATAGATTGTTGTATTGGAAACAGGTAATCCCAGTTTAATATCTTTACAATCCGTGATGGGATGACTTGATCCGTCAATCGTAACTTCCGTCGGACCCCAACAATTGTGTAATTCACGACACATAGTAACAAGAGATTCAGCTAAAGAAGTGGATAAAGATTCTCCTCCACTTATGGCCTTAAGTCGAAGATTTCCCTTCCATCCAGATTGTAAAATAATATTCCAAGTGGAAGGCGTAGCTTGCGCGATTGAACAAGAATCTAGAAATGTTCCTAAAGCAACACCATCTTTCAGGTAAGTTTCTGAAACCAAACGAATAGTAGCTCCTACCATCCAAGTTGCAAAAAAATCATAAACATGAGGATCAAAACACAAACTTGTAATTGCCAATAAAGTATCCGTAGAACTAAATTTGTATCGTAATGCAAAATCGTTTATAATGTTGACCACACCACATTCAGATACGATAACTCCTTTGGGATTTCCGGTTGTACCTGATGTGTAAATAATATTGTGCACTCTTCCGAGTTCACAACTCGGACTTCCGGTGTAGAAAGGTTGTTCCCTGGAATCAGGATCCATTTTGAGTTCATGGACCAATACAATGGGCTGGGTGAAGATCTGAGCATCTTCGATATTATCCGTCAAAATGATCTCCGATCCGGAATTTTCTTCTACAAACTTACAAAGAGAAGGGAGTGAATTGTAATCCAATGAAACATAAGTAATTGAACACCTTACAAGAGCCAGAAGAGTAGCAGCCATATATCGAGTTCGTCGAAGTTTGATAATTGCAATATCGGGATTTTTTTCTTTCAATATTGCAACGATCGGTTCCGACATTCGAGCAAGTTCGGCATAAGTGAATTTACCCTCATCAGTAATAAGTGCTATTAGATTGGGAGATTGTCTGAGATTAATCTCATACGATGCAGCCAAACACGTATGAGGATAAGTACCACGTCGGCCACTAATTTTGGGATTCTTTTTATGTAGTATCGTAAGGTCTTGCATGATACACGAAAAGAATGACCAAAAATCTTGACAAAAATGCCGACGATCGCGAACAGGGAAAAAAAAATATTTTGTTTCAAAATAAATATATACGATTAAATTAAAATAAATAACTTTTTTTTAAAAGCGTGTTTTAGAAACTCTTGAAAAATCATCTCATTCGTAACATCGTGATGGCAACAAAAGAAGACATGTCGAATAGAGTATTGGTGTTTTTATTCTATAATAAAAACAATACAATTGATGTGTATCTTGATTACTCAAAAGAAAGATTTGAATTCCTGAAATCGTTAATATTTTATATTCAAAAAGATCGCATACATGATAATATACTTCTGGCATTATTATATAAACTTGTCTTCGTAGAAGATTTAAAAATACCTACAACATGGCAAAAATTTATAAGTGATTTATTTTATCAAACAATTGAGTATTATGGAATAGATGCGTACAAATTGCTTTCAAAGAGCAATCAAATGTATATTCTTAGAACTATTCCTGTCTTACCAAAAATGAAAGAATTTAGAAAACACCCTCATGAGTTCATACGCGATATTCGTAACCATACGAATATTTGGACATTATCAACACAATTAATTGAAGTAGTACATTCTGTTGAGAAAGGATATTGTATATTATTTCAAATGGGTATAAATTACGGAAGATTTTATAAAGAAGCTAATGTGCTCTTACGACAACATTACGAATCTGATGAACCCCAAGAAAAAAAATTAATACTATATTGTTTCCCCGTGAGTAGAAAAATATGGTCTTTTTATTTTCAAGATAATACATATTACAGTCCATTTCTTATTACACCTGCGTTAGATACATTTGATAATGGTAATCTAAATATATGCTGTTGTTCTAAGTGTGTGTTGGAAGTAAATATTAGCTTCGATAAGCAACATTCCTCTGAATCTATAGATAATTCAAAATCTCATGTTCAAACTACTTTTGAACCAACCTAATAGAAGATCTAGAATTGTATTTATTTAAAAAAAATAAAGTTTTTAATTCCATAAATATTTTCCTTTTTTTTTTACACTTTCGATTGTAAAAAGTACTAAAAACTAAAAGAATGAGTCTTGTACAAGAAAAGTTGTTAGAGATGAGAAATATACTGGATATTTCTGATATCAACATTGCTGATTTGCATCAAGAAAGTTCGCACGGTAATCGTGTAGTTTATAAAGAACTTAAATCCTTTTTCAAAGAAGGAGAAGATAATAACATTATAAAAATGTGCTCTTCAGATTATTTGAGTCTAAACAGACATCCTCAAATTATCGATACAGCCATTAGCATCATTCAAAAAAACGGTTTAGGAAGAGATGGAAACTCATATTTTGGAGGGGAAACATCATACCATTGTGAACTAAAAACAATGTTGACTCAAGTTTACGGAGGAGGACGTTGTGTGTTAACTCCAAATGGTACTATTTCTAACATGCTTGTTACTACATCTTTAGTCCAGACAAACCTCTGCAATGTTTTCTTTTCGGATGCCCTCAACCACGCGACTATCATTGAAGGAATCAAAATTGCACAAGCGAAAAGGAATGGAATTGACAAGGTTATTTTTCAACATAGAAATTATAAAGAATTGGAAAATAAATTGTTCCAATATAGAGAAGGTCGTAAAGATGCAAAGATCGTAATTATAACAGACGGGGTCTTTAGTATGCATGGAGCAATAGCAAATATTCCAAAATTGTTCGAGTTAACAATCAAATACGATGCATATTTAGTGATTGACGAATGTCATAGCTTAGGTGTATTAGGGGTAGAAAAAGGATCAGGTACACTTGAATATTTCAATCAAGCTTGGAATGATAAGATTATCATTACAGGGACCTTTGGTAAGGCTATTCCTACCAACGGAGGATTTGTGCAATGTTCGGAAAAGTTAAAAGGAAACTTTACGAATTCCTTATACAAGATGTTTACCGGAATTCCTACATCCTATGAATGTGGCATAGCTACCAAATCATTAGAATTGATAAGGGAAGGAAAAGATAAGAGAGAAATGTTGTATTCATTGGTCAGAAAATGGAGAGAAATCGTATTGGAGATTTATAAATCGTGTGATATAAAAAACGAAACAATTAGATCTAAGACAATTGAATTTTATGAACAGGAACTTTCGAACCCTACTCCTATAGTTCCATTTTTTATTAGTCAAAAAACTTCAATTGAATTAATTAAGAAATTCAATGTATGTTCTCGCGATCTTCTCGTGAATCAAAAATTGCAAGTCGTTCCCATCGTATATCCTGCAGTACCTTTGGATAGCGAATTGTATAGATTCCTAATTACATTATCTACTACTGAAGAACAACTCGTGGAAGTATGGAAAAAAGGATTCGAAACGGAAATCAAAAAAATGTACGATTAAATTTAAAAATAAAATTTTTATTTCGCATCAAAAAAAATTGTTCTCAAATTTTGTATATAAAATACTATAGCATCCGTTCTTTTTGTTTGTTATTTCATCTCGCACGTACACAACATACGTCTCTAATATGGATTCTCAACTACCTACAAATTACTTACCTCATAATGTTAATGTTTACTTGGACGACGGTACTATTATATCTATACCTGCTGAATTTGGGAGTGATCCCGTCAGATTAGATTCTGTGGAACAGAAAAATATAGACCTCATAGGGAATATACCAGTCGTAACACCCCAAACATTCACGGGTATTATAGGTACCCCCATGCAACACAATCCTGCAGGTATTATTGTTTCAGCCATCGTTGCCGATTATATGGTAAAGAAAGGAATGACACAGTATGGTCCTATTTATACACCAAGCACCGGAAAATATGCGGTTAGAAAGGATGGTGTTATAGCAGGAACCAAAGCACTTGAGCTTTGGAATCATACATCAATCAAAAAACGTCCTTGGGAGCTAGATTTTAGGCCATTGGGAGCTTTTGACACGACATGTATTGTTTTGGCGATAACCTTTGGCGCACTACTTGGATATTATAACCGTTGATAATTGTATTCATGTATTTGGATTTTTCTTGAAATAAAACGTTTTTTTATAACTAAATTCTGATTCTTTATCTTATTAATTGTAAAAAATATGTTTTTACGATGTAATATATAAATCTTTCCAAGTAAAATATAAATCTTATTTTATGATGAATGCGCCAAATGCTTGCGATGTAAATTATTTTATTAGCAAGGAATGGATTAGTATAATTGAAAAATTTAAAGCTGGACATCCCAAGGTACCAGATTTTCAACAATGTTGTCAATTAGTGAGTGATTTGTATAGAGAACGTATGAACAATTTGCGAGATCTAGAGATCATATTTCGGAGAGATAAAATACCTATTTTTCTTTTCGGAGAGCAACCTGAAAAAAGTCAATATTCAAAAGGACATAAACCTCCTGAAGGAAAAGCGTATTTATTAGCAATAGCAGTTGGTTGGGATCGTTCGGAACACTTGGAAAACATCGATCCAAATTGCACTAATATAATCAATAATCTAGATAGGTTACTAGAAACTGGATTTATCCAAATTGGTGAAAATCTTGAACAAGAAACTGCCAAAATTGTAAAAGCGTTATGTAATGAAGCACCCGCTTATTCCATATACGAATATAAAGATCCAATGTATTCAGCAATTATGAATCATTTTGAACATCATGGAAATGATAGTATAATGATCTTTCTAAAACGAATCACTATAAAAAAGCTGTTGTGAAAAAATGTAATACTAAATAAACAGAAACATCCTTTTTGCTCATACATGGTATTTTTTTTTTTTGAACCTTATACAATAATTGAAAAAAAACGAATATTCAAACATAATTAAATCCTTACGTATATATAAAACCTTTTTCATATTTGAATTGATAAGATACAAAAAAAATGGATCATCAATTCTTTACCATTAAGACAGAAGAAGGATCATGCTTCGAATGGTTTTATTTCAATTTTGCACAAATTCAAGAGTTCGAAACTTGCAATTATTCTGGAGTTATGAGTTTGTTCTTGATCCACCATGAGGGAAAGAAAAGTGCGTTTCTTTTAAACATCTTGACAGATCTTAACAAACAAGAAGTTATTAAAAAATCATTTGTGACAAACAATTTCTTGGGTCTTCTTCCTATGTTTTTGGAAACATCAAAAACAACTGATAGATTTAAGAATTTTGTAAAAAAATTCATTTCGGATCATGCAGAGCATGTGGATCATTTGATTGACGATTCGGTCTTGGAATATGATCTCAAGGTTTCTAAAGATGCAAACAACAGCTTCGAAATCAATTGTTTGGGTTCCATTATCAAAGGAACAGAAAACAATGTGCATATCGAATATAGAGTATCGGATGATCAGTTGATATCTGCCGATTATATTCCGTTAATACAAACAAAAGACGTGTTTCACAATGATGAAAACGCAGGTACTTTAAGCTATCTAACAATGCCAATGTGTAAAGTCGACGTCAGATTGTTGGATTCTAAGATACACGAAATTGATGCGATTGTGACGTATAAATTTTTGGGAATCGGACATATCGATCATCAATGGTTTGACTATATAAAACAATTAAGACCTCAATGGAATTGGATTTCATGTTTGCTTGATAACGGTAGTGCTTTATATTTTTATCAATTTATGTTTGATGGTATGGTCAAATATGATGGTGCTGAAATTATATTATTTAATGTGGACAATACGGTCAAACGTTATAAATGCACAATCAATATTTTACGCGAATGGGTCAGTCCCATTACGTTTGTCAAATATCCTGTCGAACTTGAATTAACAACTTCCGATTTTAAAGTTGTTATAAAATCTGCTTTCAATAATCAGGAAATTTGTACAAATATGATACATACAGGATATTTTTACGAAGGAACAGGACATTGTACCATGATATCTTTGAAAGATTCGAATATGTCCGATATCTATAAAGATGGTGTCAAAGGAAAAGCATTTTTGGAATTTGTTCAAGAATTTAAACACGTAAACCGATTGACAGAATGCTTTAAAGATGCTAGATTACATTTGAAAGAAGGAATTATGAACGCACTCCCTGAGAAGTGTACTCTGGAACAATATATACAATTGTTACAAATACCTGACAAAAAAGAATTCGTATTCCATGGGGTTCACGAATGCCAAGGACCTCGTGATTTCGAAAGAAACACAACTTCAATCATGAGATATTGTGTTGGAGAAGGAGGAAGTGGATGGAGATCTGGTTTTGCACTTGCACTCGTTTACGCACTCACCGATTCTCAAGTGATCCGTGATCTGGTAAACAGTTTCGTACCTTTTGTAGAGATACTTCAAGCTGCATCGTTAGCTTTAGATGATATACAAGACGGAGCTGAAACTCGCCGAGGAGAAATATGTGCTTACAAGATCTTCGAGCAAAACACGCTCACTATGGCAATTATACAAATGATTACGTACGGATGGCCAGCATTAGTATATAATTCAACACTTCCGGATCGCATCAAGGCAAAAAGCGTGCATACCGTACTTACCGGAATCAGTCATGTAAACCAAGGGCAACATGACGATTTAGCTCGTGAAACTCATATTGATAGCATTGAAATGCAAGCTTTGCTTAAAGGTGATATAACTGTGGCTGTAGAAAATATAACACGTATCAACGCACTCAAAACAGGAACATTTATTTCAATGTTTTTCAAGTTTGTTGCCGTAGTGAGTACCGATGATGAAGAATTGCAAAATATTTGTTACGATCTCGGTTTAAATTTAGGAATGTATTTTCAAATAATGAACGATACCTTCGATTATGGTTCCGAACCAGCCAAATTAGGAGAGGATATTCGATGCCGTAAACTCACACTTCCTTTTGTTTATGCTGTAGGAAACATGAGTGAAGATCAAAGGATTCATATAATAAATCAGTTATGTACCGGAGATGTTCATGACGAAAAAGTAATGCACGAGATTGTGAGAACTGTCGTCCAACATGGTGGACTTGATGCGTGTAAAAATGGATCTGAACAGGTTATCACGGATCTTGTGACGAAGCTCGCTGAAAGAATACCTACTTCTGCTGCATCATTGAGATTATGCTATTATCTCGATACGTTTTTAACCGAATTCGAAGATCGTGTGAATGTCGCAAAGAAAGCATGGATGTAAAAAATATTTCCTTATTCTATAATAGTTTTTTTAAAAAATGCAAGTTTGAGTATGTAACAGAATTTAAATAATAATAAAAAAAAGTAAACACTAAGGATTGGACAGGGGAAAAATTTATTTTATTCTTTGGCTTACACAGTATATATGAAATCGTCTTACTCTCCGATTAAATCACGTAATTTTGAAAATTGATGAATGTGAGTTTGGTCAAGATTGGTAGGATTCGCATGACATCTTTCGCAGAAAACAATCATGCAATCTTCATGAGAACATCCCCAAAAATGATCCAACGCACAGTTTTGACAATAAAATGTTTTTACTTTACAATTTTCTGACGTACATTCATCAGATTCATCATCATAACAATTTCTACAATAAATTACTTCACACACTTTGCAATAAAACGGTCGATCTAAATGAATCTGTCCAGGCATCTTTCTTGATGGATAAATACCTTCATTACAAAGACCACAAATGTAGGAAACTTCTCCGCTGGGCATTCAACTATATTCGCAACGATGATCCATATATGTTAGATTTATATAAAAGAGTTAGATGTTAAAAAAATCCTTTTTTTTATTAATCGTATATGTCATCATCATCTTCTTCTTCATCTTCTTCTTTCATATTCTCATCACAAGAATACGTTTCATCAAAATTATAATCATCCACATCATCTTGATTTTCGATAGCGTTGAATGTCAAATTTTTGTCGGATTCTTGCTTTTGTAAGATTATTTGAAATAATTCTGCAGCATTCTCTATAAGTGCAGTAAGTCTAACATCCCAATAATCCATATCGATTTGAGAAGAAGGGTTGTTTTTGATATACTCTGCAATATCAATAGCGTATAAAAAGTCTTCAATCTCTATCAATTGGGATATGACCCATACCAAAAAATGAGCTTTGAATGCGCCGGTTTTGAACATTACATCTGCTTGACGAGATCGAACAAATTTTTTGAATACAATTTGCCAGTATTTATTTTGCTTACATGATATATCAAGTAAATGAAGCAGTTGATATCCTTTCAGGATGGTATCGAATGTAAAATTATACATTTTTTCACTCCCAAAGTTATAATAATCCTTTGGAAATATTTGATATTTGTCTTCTATTACATAATATCGGATTATATCTTTTGTATCACAAGGATTGAACTTTGAATGTAGTAGAGACGTATCCAATAAAATAGAACATGATAAATTATATTCTAGAATTGTTCTGACCAAAAAAATACATATAAACGGATATTTATCCAATATAGGTTCCTTTTCAACATCAACGTATGTTAAAATAAAATCATTTATTATAGTTGAAAGAGTTTCTTTTAAATGTGTTTGTTTGGGAAGTATATCTTCGTACGCAAAAAAGTTTACTCTTAGATTGGAAATAAATAAGTTAAGACTCTTTATATCTGCACTTCTTGATACCGTATCACGATAAATAAACTTTTTCAATACTTCGAATACCTTTTCCAATAACCATTCCAGATTATATCGATTTGTTGGAATCTTCAAAGAATCTTGATTAGTGCAACCTATGTTGTATAATGTAAACATATATAATCTCAATCGTGGTAAAATTGCAAGTTTGATTATAGTATTTGCATATACAGGTGTGTGATATTCGATAAAACGATCAGAATATTTAAAAAGACCATACTTTTCAGTAAAATAATACAATGTCGAATAAATATAATACAATCGATTCAAATATGCGATGTATCTAGGTGATTGAAAATGTTCTACATTGATAAAACACTGATTCAAACATGCTGTTTCTACATCCAATAAAATTCCTATACGATCAAATATTGTTTTATAAATATCAATATTTTCGTATTGATTCAAACTCCAAGACGAATATAAAAATGTCATTAATAAATCGATTAAAGAACTAGATATCATATTATCATGATAAAGTGAGAGATATCCATCAACGGTATCAGAATATGTATTCCAAATACGTTTTCTCTGCTCAAAAATTATGTCCAATAAATCGAAAACTAAGTCTCTATTCAAAAGACACCATTCTTCCACATATTCTTCACTATAATGAGCGCAATCTACCTTTAGAAAATAGACAATATAATATTGCCAAGTATATTGAGGAACAATAAAAACCCAGTCTTTTTCGATAAATACTTTCATGTTAATCTTAGTTCCATTGGATATATACAAATTAATATCTTCTTCGTGTATCCTGAAGTTTGCATGCTTCCAAAATTGCGATTTTATAGCCTTCGTTATACGACCTTTTTGAAGGTCTTCATAAAAATCTATAAAGTTCCAATAACGTTCCATAAATGATTTATCAATCCAGTTTGCAATGTGTGTAAATACAAAATTTCTAGCATGGTCGCCTAACATATGTGCAAATATCAATAATTCATACATATCAGAATGATCAAAGAATTCCATAATGTGTGTAGATGTGAATATTACAGATAACATATTGCATAAAATAGCATCCATATTATCAAACAACTTTCAAATGTACGTGTGTTCTTGCACCGAGAGATGATCAAAAATAACAAATCTTTCACAATAAATTTAAAAAAAAACCCTTCGACATTATGTTACAAAATTTTTATGCGAAAAAATAAAAATACCCTCAGATAACAAAAAAAAAATAATTGAAACTTTATAATGTTTTCTCTTATATATGAAAAAAGGAGAGTTGTTTATTGTTTTGGATAAATAATACATATGTTTACACTATACTTGGGAGTAGAGGTTTGAGAATCTTCATGTATCTATATATTTTAATTGCAAAACTTACTATGCCTATCAATAATATAATTCCTACAATTAATTTTATCAAGTAACCAATATCCATTTCTATTTCTCTCTTCTTGCAGAATGTAAATCAAGAGATCATATCTTGTTTATATTATGGAGCCTTATACAGAAATTAATATAGTTTTTTAATAAAAAAATGTAACATGTATTTAATTTACAATACAATAACATGTTCACCAAAAAAGATCTCCAATTATACTTATAAATATACTTAACACCCATGATAATATAAAAACAGTTAGTAACACGAAAGGTGTTAAATAAAATATTGCTAAAACGAACTTAACAACTTCTTCCATCCATAAAATTTGGTAACAATAAAAATTCATACTCAAAAATTATTTTATACACAAATTTTTATTTGAATTTATTGAAAAATATAAATCTCTTCTCAGGGAACAAGATTTTCTTTTATTATTATCGCCATTTGAGCCAAGCATGAACGCAGTATCAGAATTCTACATTTTAGAAAGGGTTATAGAATCCAAGTTTTGTGATTTCGAAACAAAAGTACAATTATATGCTATATGCCATTATTTGAAGAAAAATGTAGAAAATATACAATATGAAGAAGATCCTATTTTACATTTGGAAGAATCATACTATGATCAGGATGCTGTTGGATTGGCATCATTTCAAAATTTGTACGCAAATATATTTTATCAAGCTTTAGGATTCGAATCCAATACATACGATCTCGATCAGCGCATCATATCTAAGAACAAAATGATTGAATGTGCTAATGTGGAATTTCATTCGTGTAAAAATTTCAATATGAGAATGAAGCTATTTCATCACAAATATATGAACGAGCGTATTCATACTTACTTGATAGCCGTAAATAAAAATATATTTTTTGAGTGTCCGCAGTACGGAAATACACTTTATCTAAACGAACATACCCTTTCCACATCTTTGTTTAAGTTATTTCCCACAGAAAATTTATTTTATGTCGTAAAAGGAGATTACCGACCACCATACGAATCTAAAATATTTAATAAACAAGATATACACCCATTATATACACATTATACAAGTATTACTACATTCAACCGCGAAGTTTCGATAGATGAAATTCTTGCAGACTCATACCTAAGAACTTTATATTACGCATCACACCAATGTCATATATTTTCTCCGTATTATGATACGCCGTTTATATCTTCTTTAAAAAATGTACACAGTACAACCGAAAATCTAAGGAAATATTGGACAACTATAGATCATGTAGAACGGAAAGATCGATTTATAAAGGCAGAAATCAAAACATTACAAACATACAATGCTGGAGTAAAGGATTCAAAAGATATAACTGCAAAAGAATATAAAGAATTAAATTCATCCTTAAAAGCAATCAAAAATTGTACCATTCGAACCTTGAGACTCATAACAGAGAGAAAAGATGTACTAGAACGTTACGAAATATCTTCAAAAGTAAAGAAAATTTGTGAATCTTATGAACAATCTATCAGAGATAATCATATATTTGACCATGTCTTGAATTACCAATGTGAAATCCCCATAGAAGAACCAATAGCGATGGATGTATCAGTACGCAAACCCTCAAGAAAAAGAAAACGTAATTGAATTTATTGTATTATAGTCTCTGTGAAGGGAAATGTGTAAAGTTTAAAAATATTTTATTAAATTGCAAAATTTACAATTTCAAAAATATCATTTTTTTTTCTTTCTAACTACATGATTCATTTTCAAACAGGGACCAATTGAATTGTCAAAAGATTAGAAAATCCAGTTGTTTTCATATCAAATGCATCTCCTTGAACAAAAGGTTGAATCCAATTGTCGTAGTAAGGAGTCAATACATGTCCTGACATACCAGGAAGACTGATAAAAGAGGAGGATTGCTCAGCGTTACCGAAATCTACAATCTGTCGATAACTAGATCCACCACGGCTGATGAACCGAGTGCTATTGTCCACTACATCGAATGCTATGTCAATATAAGCAGCATTTACCGTCCAAGAATCACCACCCGATTTGAATTTCTTGTTATACAATACAGCACGAGGTGTTCCAGTCATCACAGGATGTTCAATATTCATAGGATGAATAGATCCCCATGTGGGGAAAGCAGAAGCGCTTACGTTTTTATATTGAATGGCAACCCTATTGAGTGCTTGTGCCATAAATACGCCGCAAGATGCACCACAAAGAGGAGAATTGGCACTGAGCTGTTGGATTAAGAAGTAAGGGTGAAGCCATCGATAATATCCAGTGACTGAAACTCCACCAAGGACGCCTAATTCATAAAACCAAGCCTCGAAAATAGCGGCTTGTCGGCTGTTGACATCTACATCACCATTCCACGATAATAAAGCAGCGCTGTAAGTTACAGCTACACGGCTCAATGATCCTGCTGTGATGGTTCTGAAGAGAGCAGAAAGACCTCCTACCCAAGGTCCATTGATGGTATCCAATTGAATTTGAGTTTGTCCCGCAGCGGTATGTTTGGAGACCGAAAGGATGAGTTGTTTGATACGGGCAGCACGATAATGTGGTTCGATATCTCCAGGGTTCACCAAAAGGTAAGGATAAGTAGAAGGCACAGCTTTGTTATTCGCAGTAACGATATAATCTGCACTTGGATTTGTGCTCTGAGGCATCTGAGAGGATGGAATGTATCCCAACCAATCAAAATTTCCGTTTCCAGGAATAGGAGAAGCACCAGTATGGCCTGCCTTTCTGACAGGAATATGTCCTGACATATGATATGCGATATTACAATCCGAATCTCCGTAGATAAAATTCAAGGGGCTGGATGTTACTTTTGAAACTGCGGTTTTGAATTCATTCACAGTCTTTGCTTTACCCAGAGTGCGCAATCCATCCATTGTAGTATCCACAGCATCAAGAGCAGTCCATCGAAGAGCAATCGCAAGATTAGGAACATTGAGACCTAAAAGATCAGATACAACAGGTCCGTAGATAGAATCTCGCACTGGAAGTACCGTAGGAGTGTTCTGTCCTCTAACCGAGATGGTCTCGTAACGGATAGAGAAAGGTTTCCATTCATTATTATGGGAATAACTCATTCCATCATCGCTGATGGTCAAAAAATAAAGATCTTGATTATCGGCTAATGCATTAGTAATTCCGTAGGATGCACGATCGTTCCTACCAATGAAAGTGGAAGGAAGTCCAGGAACGGATGCTCCAATCATATTGGTAACATTAGATTTCAAATGAATCAAAAACCATACGGAAGGTGCTTGAATAGGAAGATGAGGATCATTGGCAACAATAGGTTTTCCACTCTTTGTGCGAGAACATCCGATTACCCAATTATTGGAAGCTGCTTTGAATTGATTTCGAATGCTTGCACCTTTGCCTTTACCGAATAAATATTCAGAGACAGAGATATCAAAATCGGTAGAAGACGGTCGGATATCAGACCATGCACGAGCGTTGGCATTTGTAAAGGGCGTATCATCAGTATCCTCCTCTTCGAATATATCTTCATCTCTTTCTCCTTCTTCATCATCATAATCAATAGATCGTTTCTTATCTTTTTTAACACATACAGGTGTCGGAGCTGGAGTCGCAGGACGAGGAGTAGGCGGGGCAGCAGTAGGAGTTGAAATATACCAAGGGACTGGAATCAATGAGTTTCGAGTGAAATTAATAACCTTCACATCATTTTCATCGATAATGGTCAACTGATCGGAAGGATAAGGAGGAGTAAGCATTTCTACAAGCTCTTGAGGTACACCTCCACTCAACATGCTAAATCTGCTGATTTCCATATCCAAATTGGTGCTCAACATATGACTGAGATACTTGGAAATCATGATACAATCTACAGGAGAGAAAGTTCCGATCTTATAATTCAATTCCACGGTTTCAGAAGGTGGAAGAGAACGTGAATTGATGTAAGCGTTGATACCATTGGTATAAGAAACCAACATTTCAAGAGACTCGGAAGATAAAGTTGCGAGCGCTTTGCTAGAAGCAGAAGCGAGTCCGAGAGTGAGGAAATAAGCATCCTGAGGTAACGCATCAGCACCTAGAATCTCGGAAGCTTTTCCGCTCACAACTCTTCTGAGTAAATCCATCTGAAATAATCTTTGTTGAGCAGTCACGTAACCTTGACCGAAATACATATCTTGATCATTATTTGCAATCACATGAAAAACACCAGATCGTTCCATCGTAATGGTAACATCATCCGTAATATTTGGCATGGGTTTTCCATT
>Ga0160428_1000932_pt1:0-25000 | contig 26244 bp, 24 predicted proteins | sample SolpanmetagenomM_FD_108198 | JGI IMG/M metagenome (GOLD analysis project Ga0160428, IMG submission 108198) | Solar panel surface microbial communities from Lawrence Berkeley National Laboratory, California, USA - M | ecosystem: Engineered > Built environment > Solar panel > Unclassified ... | reverse complement strand
TCCGGGGATGGAGTTTGATCCGACGCAGTTTACGCTGGGGGCGGAGGGGTTGGAAAGTGCTGGTGATGTTTAGGAGTGTTGGTGTGGTAGTGTGACGGGGGATAGGTAGATCGAGTATGTGGATGAAGTGGGGGCTATATACAATCTGAACAGTGTTTTTTTGTGGAACGAAGGAATGGATACAGCGAGGAAGGAAAGATATTATGATGGCGAAATATGATGACGGGATGAGACTTTGGGCTCGGCGCTCTTCTTCTATGCGGCGGAAACGAGTTTATACCAGGATGCAGAAACGAGTCTATAAAGGCATAATAAGAGATGCTTTGCTTCGATGGAATTTCGGATGATATCCGGCTTCGTGGATTTGGGATCATCGTGCTTGAGATTGATATATAGACCCGAGACTGCTTTGCTTGTTTACTTGAGGTTGAAGACGATTTGCGAATGGATTGATTGGTTGGTTGGTTGGTTGGTGATACGTAGCAAAGAAGGATTGAAATGGTAATGGTGAACGGTAAATGGGATACAAGAGAGGAAAGAAGAGAAGGGCATAATTCACTTTGAGCTGATAGAAAAGGCTCGTACATGTCTTTCTGCTAATGTTTGGCGTCTGGTGGTGGTGGTGGTGGTGGTGGTGTTGTTGTTGTTGGTTTTATATCCTGATCTTTTATCTTTGTTTTCCCTGAGTATGTGATTATGTTCAAGTTGATGTCTTTGGGGAATGAGGGGTGAATGCCTGCTTTTGGTGTCAGATCGGGGCGGCGCTTCTGGATCAATCATCTAGCTGAGAAGAGGAGTAGAAAGGAGAGGCGAGGAGAGTATCAATTAGGCAGGAGCTTTGTGATGGAGTACGGTAATAGAATTTGAACTTGTCTGTAAAATTTTGATTTGAGATATATGAGAAAGTTGAAATGGTAAATTGATTGCGTGGCTGGAACTTCAATGTCTTGTTCTGACGCCGAGCCGAGCGTCGTTGTATAGTGGTGATTTGTTGTCTGTTGCTTGGAGGCTTCCATGGCTGCTTTGGACAAGCGGGAGGGTTCTCAAAGTCACGCCTAACTTAGTACTGAGTTGACCACATCTCGACATGCACAAAACCTGAGCTGGAACCTGGAGACACTCAACTGGAAGCGTGGCGGCGGGCTTTTGTCGATGGTTGGAGATATATCTCTACTCTGTAGTAAGTGGTGTCATATGGCGCTATATGGCGACGAAGCTGAAACACATTTAGTTCATAACCTTGAATACCAGGCGTGAAGTGCGAGAACTCTGCCAAGGAGATTTCCGCGAGGTGAGGTTCGATGATCATGGTGGATCGAAGATTCTCCTAAGCGGCACATATCACGCCATCCTTGCACTCTCATCGAGCGGATCGTGTAATGCTGTCGCATCTGCAAAATTCTCATTCATGACACTCCACCAAGCGTCCATGTCCAGGCTCATTCCCATACCGGCATCAGGCACCAAGCCTTCCAAACCTTCGAATACATTCATGTCGAACTCATTCCCCAGCCATTGAAAGTCTTCCATGAGAGTCGACTCTAGCCTTGTGGTACCTTCGGTACTGAACAGAGCAGCTTTTGCGATAGCCATCACATCCAAACTAATAGCTCGGCCAGTCGTGGAGCCAACATGATCAATTTTGTCGAGACATTGTAAGCCCTTTTCGACAATATGAAATACGTCTGTAGCGTGCGCTGGCGTTGCAGCTGGATGGAGTACTTCGAAGAGTAAAGTAATACACGCCGAGATGATGAAAAAGGATATATTCCCATCTCGTTGAAAGCTTGGGCATCGACGGAAGAAACCGTCGTGTGCAAGGAGGACCAAGTTTTTCGCGGCCGAGATGGCAAGGTCTGTGTCTCGCTTGAGGTTGATATGCTCGCCGAGACTGTCCTGTGCGAGGGCGAGCGACTCGAAGAAGGTGGCGTAAATGAGCGCCGACCGAAAGATGAGAGTTTGCGTGATGTAGTATGTGGCTCCAAGGCATAGTCGTTGGACTTCTGTAGAGGTGTCGAGGACAGGCGCGCTATGGTCGGAAAAACGAAGATGGGGTGGTAGCATCTCGACTATACGCTCAAGCTCACCAATGCATTCGTAGTTGGACCTGTTGATATCGCTTAGATCCGAGAGTCGTTTAGCGTGTTTGGGGGTATAATTGGTGGTGACCACTGTGCCAGTGATCTTAGCTATAGCTACCATTGCCCGGATATATGCGTATCCATTGTTTGAACTGTTTGAGATGTCGATAGGGTAAGGTGCATCGATGTTTTCATCCACGAAATTACTTGGTCGACCGCTCAGAATACTTGTCATTCTTTCCACATAGTATATTGTCCAAAAGGTCAAGCGAAGACGATTGGAGAACTCATCAGCTCCGCCGACCACTTGGGCTCGATGCAATCCAAGTGCCATTGCGGACCGTGCAGCATGTCCCATATAGCTAGAAGCATTATTGATTGTCCCTGAAAGCAAGAGGGGGCATCACTTACAGGTAGATCCAGTTGCTTTTCCCTGCCTGAGTAGCGTATATGCCTCTGAGCAGGAGAAGATGACAGTCACGTAAAGTCGTCTCTTCAAAACAATCGCCCAAGTTCTTTCCTGCTTTCTCATAGAAGTGGTCGGCCCATCCCAGGAAGTTGTCATCCTGATTATCTGGCTTACGCAGACGAGCGCCGATAGCAAAGACCATATAGAGTATTGATCTATCCTTTGGACGTGAGTGTGGTGAGTTTCCAGGGCCGATCCACAGACCCTGCCATGTCTTCTCAACCTCCATTTGGTCGAGAATGGGTGCTTGTCCATGCATGATCTCAAAATAAGTAGCGATAAACGAGTCACCTAGCTCTCGTGGCAAATATGCAAAGTCAAAGGCATCATGTTGAGGGTCTTTCTGGTTGTCGTTACCGCGAGTGAAGAGCTGTTTTTCGAAGCCCCATTGCTTAAGACCTTCTGGCAGTTCTCGTGTATGCGCTGAGACTGTCTTGTCACTTTGTGGACGAATCCTCTGATACAGGCGCTGCACAAAAGACCAGTGAGAAGACGCTCCATAGAATTGATATGCATTGGACTCTGGATGGAAGGCAGCTACACCAGCTCGAAGTTCTTGGTGACCTTTGTCTGTTAGAGATGCTTCCTCAGGCCCTGCTTGTACATGTACTGAAAGCTTTCGCTTCAGAGGTCGCGCCTCAGGTACTATCGGCCTCGATATGGGCGGACGAGAAGATCTGGTGCGCTTTATAAATGGAGTGTAGACACAAGTATCTTGACGCCCTGCTGAAACGCACCGCGTGCAAGGTGAAAGACCGTCACATTTCGTCTTGCGGCGACGACACGTTTCACAAGCATGGATCGTGCGTGAGCGATCGCTAGTAGTGGCTACAGGATCACTGGGAGAAGCTGAGGCTGAAGGTGAAGGATGATCATCAGGTCGAGAAGTTTGCATGTTGATCATGTGGAGGGTTTTGCGGAATGACAACAACAATTGTACTCCAAGCAGAAAACGTCAACCTCACAAGCCATATCAGGAAGTAGCGATTTTGGCGCGCATAACAGCGCAGAGTATTGATATTCATCAGAGTACTATCTGGGTGACCAAGAAACAAGGTTCTGTTCAATACAACCTCCTGAGCAGCTCAGGTAGAGGTCAGGTTTTCCGCCCCATGTCCTAATACCTAAAGTACACATTGCTACTCTGTCGAATCTTGCTCTTGTACCCAAAGAGAAGAGAGTACTATCGACCTATTGCCAGCAATATGATACCACAGCCGTACAGTAGCGAACACAAACGCCAATATATCCCAATACTTCCTGGCAATATCGATCGTGACCCAATTTTGCCTCCATAAATCAGTCACATCTTGTGGAGCATACATCCTTGAGCGCCAAATATCATCTCAAATCCATCTTAAATATCGTCAGTCGTTATTTCTTGCGCCATGTCAAAAATCGTCGACGAAAGCACCAGTCAGTCTTCCTCTCCTAGCGATCTCCGCCCTCAACACCTTCACGACCTCCTTGGCACACTCCTCTCTAGCTGCCTTCTTCCCGAAAACTCCTTCCACCATTCCCAATGGTCCCGCCAATGCTCCTGTGGCACCGACAAACCACGCCGCACCACTGTACAGGAAGTTCTCATCCGGGTCGGCCGAGAATCTGTATTCAGGACTTTGTAAGCCTAGATAGTGTGACAGCATCTGTAATTGATGAGCAGCACTGGCGGTAGTGGGGAAGTCGAGCGTTGGTGCTGTTGTGTTGCCATCGATGGTGGATGCCGTGTCGTGGTTAGGATCGGTCGTGGTGCCATCTATGAGGGTGTCGAGAGAATGGCGAGCTTTCTTGCGTGGTGGAGATGTGCCTGGAGCGCCGAGATGACCCTCGGAGCGTAGCCAGCGGACTGCATCACGTGCGGAGGCGGCTTTTGCTGCTTTTTTGGAGGCGAAGGGAGTGGTGGGGCTGCCGAAGGAAGTGGGCGCGGAAGAACCAGGGAGATCTCTGAGGGTCACTGTGCACGCAAAGGTATGCATACTGAGCTGGTACGGTTGGTAGCTCGGCTCGGGAATGGAACGCGCTTGTGAATGTTCTGTAGCAGTTTGTCAGTGGTGCGTACAACAAGTTATAGACAGGAGACAGAGGAGAGTGCGCACCCAGCAGCATTCCGACCCAATTTTCCTGTGGTTCAGCATCTTTCACCTCCTTTGGCTCAGCTTGAGGAGGTCTAGTGATACCACTCTCACCATCTCCATCTTCACTCGAGCGCAGATCCATCTCCCTTTGCTTCTTCACATCCTCCTCATCCCATTGCTTCACAAGCTCAACACCTTTCTTAGCAAGCACTTCCTTCGCCTCCTTTTTCGTACTATACGTTCTACCATCCTCTGATTGTAACAGCAAATTCCCCAATATCAAGCTCGCTTGATGTTTGATTCCACGTTGTTCGAAGACAAACTCTGGTTGTATTGCACGCTTTTGTCAAAGTTGATATAGTAGGGCAATGTGTTCGGCACTGCGAGGCCCACCTAGAGGGATGGGTACGAATGGTAGAGCAGTCGATGTAGTTGTAGTAGTTGATATACGTGAAGAAGGAGGAGGAGCAGACAGGCTTGAGCGCGATTCGAGGACGGTAACAGTCACAGATGCATTAGCAGACACATCGGCGGCTGCCTTTGCTCTAGATTTCTCTATTGCTTCCTCGAGAGTCTCTGCGCCAATATCTTGTAGCTCTTGTGGTAGGATGTCATGGGTACAGCGGAGGGCACGGAAGACTGCTAGTGGATCTTCTTCTTCTTCCTCCTTGATCTGGTTCATCCCATGTTGACTACTAGCGCGTGCAAAGGGCTCTTGATCTTGCAGTGCGGTATCTGTCTTCGCAGGTCCGGCCTGAGGTTGGGAAGATACAAGCGAACGAAGAAACTCCATAGAGTGAACGAGTGCAGCAGAAATGCTAAGCACCAGCAGTAGTACGGCAAGGCAGAGATGGTGCAATGACAGGAGGACTAATTCGACTACCGAGGAGGATGAGGAGGTGATGATGGTTTTGGATACAGCTTGCGGGACAAGTCCTGCTGTCTTTGTTCACTCCTTGCATGTCGCGTTTGTTTCATGTCTGAAACATGGAAAGTGGGCCCCACCCTTGTTTTGTCGCACGAGCAGCAGCGGTGCGAAACTTGTGGTACAACACTCTGTGACTCACATTCTAGATAATGGTGTATAGAATCTCGATAGGGGGAAAACAGACTGAACAGATGGTCACGAGTAAGAGATAGCACGGCCGAAAAGAACGTGGTCAACCAATCTCTGGGACCCTTCTGCTATTATATGCAAGGTATTGAGATACGAAGCTACAGTAAGGTCCTTGCCTTCCTTTCCTCCCATCACCTGCTCACCTCGTATTGCTGGAACACTGCTCAAATATCTTCTCGATCGCAGCCATGGGAAGTGGCCAAGTGGCAACCCTGCCTTGTGCTGCTGCTGTTACGAAGAAACTTCATGCGGCCGTCGAACAACACAGTTCGTGACATTTCTAGCAGCTTGTAGGCAGCGGTATCCCAGCTCTGAGCTTGAGAGGAGAGGCCTCATCTCATCTAATTTGTTGTGTTGTGATTCGAACTCCTGCTGAAGTACACAGTATTGCAGTTGCAAGTACAAAAAGCATTGAATTGAGATCAGTACATGGGAAAAATTGTCCTGGCGGTCCTACCTGCATTTGACAATTGTCAGGGTTATTTCTAAGCAGTCCTGTGGATGTGGTGTTTGCTAAAGAACTTGATTTGAACTGCCGATGTCTTTGTCCTCCTCTGTAAAGCGGATGATATCACCTAATCACACGGAAGCAGAGCTGATCGCCTATTGGCTAGCTTGTTTCCGTCCAAGCTCGAGGTCCTCTCCCAACAATGTTTTTGTTTCCACTTGCTCTGCTCCATTAGCTTCGATATCGGATGCGGAAGATTGTCATTGATATAAGTATATGAGGAATCCGCAATAATGGCTTCCTTCATATCTATAGTTGCAGGCACTGGTGTGTGGAGGCAAGATGAGCACAGAAAAGGTACCACGAACGCTGTGCTCTTAGGATAATATCGTTACTAAGCTCTTACAGACTACCGGTGATGCTCTTGCCATCCAGCAACAAGCACTACCCATCTATCGCGAAGGCGGACGAGCACTCGGTGTCTGCTTTGAACATGTCACTGTCGTTGGTGTGGCGGCAGGAGAGAACACCGTACTCGATTTCGCCGTTGTTTTGCAAAATATCGTCACTTTTCCAATCACATTGGCCCAAAGGCTTGCAGGTAACAAAAGGACTGCAGTACGAGATTTAGTCCATGATGTCTCGGGAGTTGTGCCGGCGGGTGAACTGCTGCTTGTCCTTGGAACACCAGGAGCTGGCTGTTCTACGACCTTGAGAGCTATCGCTAGCAACAACGAATCGTTCGTACGAGTGGACGGAAATGTCAACTACTCGACAATAACGTCCCATGAAGTCCAAAGTCACTACAGATCAGAGGTTGTGTTCAACGGCGAAGACGATGTGCATTTCCCTAATCTCTCTGTTGGTAACACCATGGATTTCGCCCTGAAGCTGCGGAAACCAGCCCATGAGAAACAAACAACCAAGGAGTTCTCTTCCAACATGAGCAACAAGCTTCTCAATTCATTCAACATCTCTCACACTGTCAAGACGGTGGTCGGTAACGCATTTGTACGAGGTGTTTCTGGTGGTGAGAGAAAAAGAATATCTCTAGCAGAAGTATTGGCTACAAATCCCGCAGTAGCCTGCTGGGACCAACCCAACCGAGGTCTCGACTCAACCTCCGCATTATCTTTCTTTCGTATGCTCAAGGCAATGTCTCGGCGGACTGGCATGACAAACATTGTGACTATGTACCAAACCGCAGAGTCCATTTACGAGGAATGCTTCGATAGAGTGCTCGTCCTTTACCAAGGTCGGATGATCTTCTGCGGGAAAGCAGAAAGAGCAAGAAACTACTTTATCGAGATGGGATACCTCTGCGAACCTAGACAAACGACAGCAGACTTTCTTACAGCTGTGACATCTGCCACCGAGCGAGCGGTGCGTCCTGACCATGTCGGACTTATCCCCCAAACTCCTGAGGAATTTGTGAGATATTTCGAAGCTAGTTCTCTCTATACTGAGATGACGGACGAAATCGCCGCCTACAAAGTCGAACATTCCGAGAAACCACAATCCGCTACGGAATTTCGACAAGAAGCTCGCCGTATCCGTTCTTCAGCAACATCCAAGACGGCCCCTCAACCACACTCCATTTTGTCGCAGGTCACTGCAGGCATTACACGCCACTATCAACTGACTTGGGGAGACAGAAACGCACTCTTTACACTTCTCTTTCTCAATATCGTCAATGCGGTAATCACTGGCTCATGCTTCTACATGGCACCGAAAACAGCGACAGGCTCGTATGAACGTGGTGGAGCCATCTTTTTCTCCTTGATCTATTTCTTCCTGGTCGCCCTTAATGAAGCCCCTTCGACAGTTTTCTCACGTTCAATCGTCGTCAAGCAGAGTAAGCTCGGAATTAGTCATCCTGCCGCGTTCGTAATTGCGCAAACAATTGCTGAGATTCCGTTACTTATCGTACATACTCTGGTCTTCTCGTGCTGCTATTACTTTATGCTCGGACTGGACAAGACGGCATCTCAGTTCTGGATCTTCGAACTAATCAACTTTGTTCACCTTGGAGCAGTCAGTGCATTGTTCAGAATGCTAGGAGCTATATGTCCTGATTTGAGCCTGGCTTTATTGATGGCAGGCTCTGCAATTCCTGTCGGTCTATCGTATTGTGGTTTCGCACCACCAATCCCTACAATGCATAAATGGGGAAGCTGGATACGACGTATTACGCCTAGCCCTTACGCTCTTGAGGCCTTGATGGCCAACGAATTCCAGGACATCACTCTACACTGTACGGATACTCAACTCGTCCCTTACGGTCCGACTTATGGGGACATCAGATATCAGGGATGTTCCTTGCCAGGCGCCACCAAGGGTTCTGCCACAGTACCTGGCGCTACCTATTTGGAGATCATATATGCTTTCACCAGGTCGCACCTTTGGAGAGATTTCGGAATCATATTAGTTTTCTGGTTCATGTATACTGTGATTGCCACGATAGGTCTGACTTTTACAGCTCGTGAGTCCGGTGGTGCTGGCGGTCACATCTTCAAGCGTGGTGCTACTAGTCCGGCTGGTGCAATTGCGGTTGTTGCAGAAACATCAGTCGAGAAGGACCTGGAGAAGCAACCGAGTCGCACAGTCCATGCTCTTGCTGCTACGGCATCGAGCAATACATCGCAGACTGAGCTTACTCACATCTTGACTACACCCGCTCGACCTGCTTCTGGCTCCATTTTCACGTTTGAGAACATCTCTTACTATGTCAACGTCGGGGGAGAAGAGCGACAACTGCTCCGCAAGATCTCCGGCTATGCAAGACCCGGGCAGCTGACTGCGCTTATGGGTGCTTCTGGCGCAGGAAAAACGACATTGTTAGACACAATCTCGCAACGCAAGTCCGAAGGTCGTGTCGAAGGTCGCATGCTGGTCGATGGACACCCACTCGATGGATCGTTCGGCCGATCATGTGCATTCTGCTTGCAGCAAGACGTCCACGAGCCAAACCAGACTGTCAGAGAAGCATTTCAATTCTCTGCTAACCTGCGTCAATCTGCCGACATTTCGAAAGAAGAAAAAATGGAATACGTCGAGCACATCATTCGACTTCTCGAGCTTGAGCCGATAGCAGACGCACTCATCGGCGAAGGCGAGTCTGGACTTGGTGTTGAAGAACGCAAGCGTGTTACTATTGGGGTAGAACTTGCTGCTCGACCTTCTGCTTTATTCTTTCTTGACGAACCAACTTCAGGCCTAGACTCTCAGGCTGCATACTCCATCGTGTACTTCTTGCGCAAGATTGCTGCCGAAGGCTTGCCAATTGTCTGCACCATTCATCAACCCAGCGGTGTTTTGTTCGAAATGTTCGATCACGTGTTATTACTTGCTCCTGGGGGCCGCACCATATACTTTGGAGAGACTGGTGCAAATGCATCGAAGGTCGCAAACTACTTTGGACGTCACGGCGCGCATGTCCAGGCTCACGAAAACCCTGCCGAATTCATTGTCTCGACCATATCCGGAGCTGAAGCTAGCGAAAAGTGGCACACCAATTGGTTGGAGTCTGCCGAGCGAGCTGAGGTCGACTCTAGAATTGCCGTAATCAATGACAATCCACAACCCAAGGGTGACAGCTCGGCGGACGCTTCCAAAGCATTTGCTCTCCCATTGCTAGCTCAGACCATAGCGCTCACACAACGGCATTGGATCTCAACCTACCGAGACGGGAGATACAACTTCAGCAAGACGTTCAAGTCGCTCTTCTGCCAGATGTTCAATGCCTTCACCTTCTTCCACGTTGGTCGCGACATCCAAGGAATCCAAAACTACGTCCTGAGCTTGCTCATCCTTGTCCAAGTTATCCCAGCTCTCGCGCCCGATATTCAAGCAAAGTGGTTAAGCAAGTGGGCCTTATTCGAAGCGCGCGAACGCAACGGAATCTACGACTACAAAGCCCTGACTGCAGCACTAATCATCGTTGAAATCCCCTGGCAATTCTTCAACTTCTCCCTCATGTATTTCGTGCAGTACTGGACCGTCGGCTGGCCAAACACAAGTTACGCGGCCGGCTACAGCTATGTGCTATGGCTGGTACTCTCCTACTTCGCCACGTCATGGTCCCAACTCATCGCGTCAATCTTCCCGCAACAATCCGTCGGACTGGCTAACTCGCTGTTCTGGAACATTCTGATTGCATTCTCGGGTGTGCTTGTGCCGCAGGCATCGCTCAACATCTTCTACCGCAATTGGCTATGGTGGCTCGATCCCTTCCGCTGGTTCCTCGGCGGCCACGTCGAAGCAACACTGCATAATGTGCAGGTACAATGCGCATCTAAAGACATGGCTATCTTTGACCCACGCCCAGGCCAGACGTGCAGCCAGTATGCTGCTGATTTCTTGAGCACGGCGGCGGGGTACCTGGTGAATCCTGATGCGACGACGAATTGCGCCTATTGTCCCTATAGCACTGGAGATCAGTATGCCGCGACGATGAACTTTCGCCCCAGCCAAAGATGGAGGGATTGGGGTATTTGTATTGTTTTTTGTGCTAGTAACACGATTCTGATATTTGCTGTGACGTGGTTTTTCAGGGCTAGAGGGAGAGGGATGAAAAGTACTTGAGTGGAACGATGATGATTATGACTCTGAATTGGGTTTGAATAGATGTGTTTGAAGCATCACACGAATGCTCTGCAGACTCATCTCCCAGTCTTCTTCGAACCTCCCGAAGAGTTGATGCTTGCAATACTGAGAGTGTTGTTGATAGGACTAAGCGGTCTATAGGAACATGAGCACTACTAAAATAGACTAGCAACTTCAGAAGTTGAACCTGTCTTGTCCGATGAGTCTTGTAGCAGATCTAGTATCCGCCCTACATTGCCCTCACCATCACGAGGACCTATCGATTGATGTAATGACCGTAGTATTCTGGTGATAGAGGTGATAGAAGTCGGGCTAGTTCTGTACTGCTGATAATTGCAACTCTGTTGATGCTGTTGATGTAAATAAGGGAGAAGCTCCGATGACGAAGAAGCGCGATGTCCACGGAGGTACGTAGAGTAGATTTTCAAGACAACTACTTACTAAACGTGACTTTGACAGAGGTGTGACTAGTGCTGGAGTATTTCCAAGATTTTAGAAACTCTTTCGTAATGCTTTATCTTGCAGAAGGTGCTGTTAGGAGAGTAGTGCAATAAGAAGTAAGACGTCGCAAAGACCAATCCGTGAAGAGTGCTGGAGGAAAAAGCGTGAGGAATAAGAGAAGGCTATCAGTGCATCGATATTGGATCTTTATAGACTCAGCGCGTGTATCATCAACTGCGATTTTCTATGTTACAACCGCTTCCACACAATCTTCTATGTTACAACCACTTCCACACAATGTTCAACTTTACAACCGCTTCCACACAATTTTCCATCTTACAACCACTTCCACAAGAACTCCTCCGCAGGTACTTCTTTGAACCCAGCCTCGATCGCTTTGATCCACTTCTTCTTCAGCTTCTTCCCTGGATATTTCATGCTCTTCTTGCTCCTGTCCATCCAAATGTCTGCATCCATCAACAAGTTATCCACAAGACAAAGGCAGGTCACCGGGTCATCCACTTCAGTATCACCACTACCGTCAGCAGCTTTGTGCTTAGATGATGTGTGGACTTTGCTGAAAGCTGTGGCGCATGCCATCCAGATAGCTGGAGTATTGAGGCGATGAACAGGCAGGAGACCCGTACCACGAACACGTTCACGAGCCAGAACACGAGGCCGAGGCAGGTTCTTGACGCACGAACATGTTGGCCGGTGAGGTGCGAGGCGGATATTGGGCGTTGTAGATGGAATCTGGTTTTTGCAGTAGGTATGGTCGCAGGACGTAATGTTGAACGTCTTACTTCTGGGATCTTTGCAGATATGACCAGCTGTTAAGTCCGAGGGTGACTGATCAGGAAGGCTTGCTGGTTGGGCCGGTTGGCCATTGAACTCAGCAATGATGATGCCTTCGACGTAGTGAAGAGGGTGATCGTTGAGGTTGTGGGATTGCAGCCAGTTTGTGATGCCTTGGAGATCTTCGTTCGAAGGGCTGTGCCACCTAATGGTCGTCGATTAGTGAATAGTCAAGAGCTGAACATCCTTCTTGAATTACTTGTTCAGACCAAGGACTTTTGCCCAATACCAGTCACACCCATGAGAACCATCAAGGGTCGTCTTTGTGAAGACGCTATGGTCAATACTCTCTTCGAAGCGATGGCAATTTGTCTCCTTGTGTTCCCAATTGTCGTTGTCGACGTCCTTACGGTGAAGCTTCATGGCCCACATGGAGTTTGAGCCTAGATCTTGCCCCCGCTGACCACTTGTCTCTCCATATTGTGGCACGCCTCCACGGTGCCTTGTGAATATGCTCGAGAAATTGCGACGAGGTCGTTCACCAAGGAAGATGATATCCTCGAAGATCGCACAAAGCTCATCGAGCGAAGGTATAGCTTGAATGTCCTCCATGCAGCGAAGAGCATTATAGACATGCAACACGCTAGCGACATAATGACGATGGTTGCAAATCAACTTGCCATAGTCTCTGACAATGTCGTTGAGGTGGAGCATGATGTCTCCAGCAACAAAAGGATTTTGAAAGTACAAATCGTACTTGGGTTCGCGAGTGAAGCCGTCCAGTTCAAGAGCAAAGGTCTCAAGAGACCCGGCCAGGGCGGTGCCACAACAATGCTGCATATATGGGTTGCTCGATACCTCATGATAGTTCTGGGAGAGTTCCATCACATACTTGAGCGTCCTGACACGAGGATTGATTGGCACTATCAACGTCGGGGAAGGATCTGCTGCCGCTTTGCCATCAGGAAACATATACGCTCGATGACATTCGACCAAGAAGCGCAGGTAGAATGCAAGCCTGACTCTACCAGGAAGAGGTTTCTCCGACCACTCTTGAGCCATCTGGATACCAGGGGTGAGATTGTAGTCATTTTCAACATCTCCCCAAGTCCGATAGTCGAGCATACACTGTAGCATAAGTAGCATAGCACGAGCATCAACATCACGATTGGCAATCGCGGTGATCTTGCCAAAGGCATCTTTGTACAATGGCATAGTCTTTGGGCTTGAGGGCTTCTTCTGGTAACAATCAAGGACATAGAATCCTAAAAGCATGCCGTCGCCATTGGTACAGGCGAGGTTCGATGGCATATCTTTTTTGCTCCAAACAGGAGGCGGACCTGCACTTTTCAAGGATTTGAGCATCAACTTCCAGAGCTCCAGGTTATAAGACCAGGGTGAAGCAGTGAGGACCTCAAGGTCATCATGGGCCCATGACCAGATAGAACGAGACAAAGCAGACGCAACGTTATATGGAATATCGCCTCTTCCTGCTTTCGCCCAGGTTGACCTTGCCACATCGAGAAGGCTGTCAAGATGCTTGAAGATTGTCAGCGAAACATACTAAACTACGTGATCACGACCATACTAACCACGAGAGCCATGAAAGCTTCGACATAGTAGCTGATCATATCGTCCATCATGACATCAAAGTCCAGGTCAATATCCTCTGCCGCAGGTTGCTTGGACTTCTTGGGCAGTGGGAGTGGAAGTGGTGCTGCGTGCGTATCTTGATAATCTTGAGTGGGAGTCTCCGGTCCATCATCCGATTCTGGTTCATCGTCGTAGAGAGCTTCATAGCGGTTGAGTAGTGGTTCAGGGCTAGAGGAGGTTGAGAAACTAGCGGATGTTGGAGGCTGCGATTTTGCGGGTTGGATCGTCTTTACAGAGCGCGTGGCGCGAAGACTGTCGTATATGGTTTCGAGCGTGTCGCTAAAGACTTCGTGGCGAAGGTTGGACTCCGCGTCGACCAGTCCTGACTCGTCTCGCATCCATTTGTTGAGGTGTTTGCGTCCTTCGATAGCGTCTCTGAGAGCCCAAAGCACCTCACGAGGCGCCTCGAAACCTTTCAGTCTGATATTCTCTGCCATTGTTAATAGGCGTCGACAAGTTGTGATCTTGGTATTCTCCTCGGAGAGCTCAGATCCATTGTCTTGAAGCCATTTGATGGCAATGCTCGTCTCTCTCTTGTAGTTGGTGTATGTGCTGCAACGAGAAAGGCGTTGTCAGTTGGAGTTTGTTTTGGCCTTTACCGGGTCATTTCACCTACGTGGAAAGGCCATGAGGCAGAGAAGTCCCACCAGTGATGAGCATTGTCGTGGTAAAAAATCACGATTTGATGTTGAACGGCACGAGACTTCAAACAGCAGACTCGGTATAAGAGCTAACCTCAAGATGAGGTGTGAGAGCTCAGAGCCAAAGGAACACAAAAGGGCGTCTCAGGAGTGCCCACACGGTGATACAAGAAGATGACAAGAACAAAAAAACAAGTTGACAGAAACGTGAAAAAGAAAGTGTGTGCAACAAGGACCAGAGGAGGGAACGGAGGAAGGGCGAGGAAGGAATGTTGGCGTTTGCTCGGACACCTGCATAAAATAGCGTGATCTCCACACTGTCATGTTTCAGGCTGCAACACAGCAGGATCGACCGACTGTGGTTCAGTACAACAGCAATATAGACCATGGCTCACGTCTTGCTTCAGTTCCGCTCATAATTTCAGCTTTAGTTGTCCAAGTTGAGCTTGTTCAAGGTCGTGGTGCCAAGAGAGCATAAGCAGAGCATAAGTAGAGCATAAGCAAAGAGCGCTGTGGCTTACGCCCAGGCATAATCAGGAGTGTGCAGTTCCTGACATGTCCTGATATATCCTGGATTTTGCAGTCTCCGTTGGCACTGGGCAAGACATAAGTACCATATCGAGTTGTTCTCTCCTCATTTTCAGATCTGAAACATGGGCAGTCCGCCAAGCCGTCACATGCTTGTTTCAAACGTCTATCGCCGCAGCTTCATCGTGACGACTGCGACAACAACAACCACTTTACATTACAATCATGGCGTCCAAGAAGAAGGTCCTGCTCAAGGTCATCATCCTTGGTGACAGTGGCGTAGGAAAGACCAGCTTGATGAATCAATATGTACGTCCTGACTACAGCGCATCTCAGCTGATTGGCCTAGGATGATCGTGTTTCAGATGTATACTAACAGCTTATCTTGCTTTAGGTCAACAAAAAGTTCAGCGCTAGTTATAAGGCCACCATCGGTGTATGTCCAGCTATCTTGCAGCTCAATCCGGTTACGAGCTATGCTAATCAGCATCACAACTCAGGCCGACTTCCTCACAAAAGAGATTCTCGTCGATGACCGACTCGTTACAATGCAACTATGGGATACTGCAGGACAAGAAAGATTCCAGTCGCTTGGCGTAGCATTCTACAGAGGCGCAGATTGTTGCGTGTTGTGCTTCGACGTCACCAACAGCAAGAGTTTCGACACATTGGATAGCTGGAGGGACGAGTTTCTGATACAAGCAAGCCCGATGGACCCGGAGAACTTCCCTTTTGTACGCAGAATGCTATGAGGTCATATGAAACAGTGGGACTGATAGCAGGCAGGTCGTATTAGGAAACAAGATAGATGTGGAGGAGAGCAAGCGAGTGGTCAGTGCTGGGTATAAAGATTGTTGGAAAATAGTCCACTGACAAGCTATAGGTGTCTACGAAGCGCGCCCAAACATTCTGCAACTCGAAAGGTGGCATACCATACTTTGAGACGAGTGCGAAAGAGGCTGTTAATGTTGAACAAGCATTTGAGGGTATGTCTGAACAGCATATGCAGGTACCTCTATTATCTAGACTGACTCCCAATCATAGTAATTGCACGACAAGCTCTGGCACAAGAAGACAATACCGACTTTGGAAACGATTTCCCGGACACTATTCCTATCAATTACGAAGGCGAGCAAGGAGGATGTGCATGTTAGGAGGGCTAGGCTACGGGCCAGGATAGAAGTGAGATTCTGTGTCCATGGGGTTATGAGTTTCAGCATGAGAGCAGAAGTTATGACTGGCGTTTCGGGAGTTTTTGCGAAGGGGTCATGGGAGCTTGACATCGTACAATCATGTAGAGAGATAAGATCGCCCAGTACATACGCAAATGCGAGAAGCAATCGATCCTTCATCCTTTATTACAAGACGATATTATCATCGCGCTTAACTCATGAGCTGCGGTAATGTAATCAAGTTTGAGTCCCGATAGAATATATGCCAAGGTATTTGGCGTCATGTGTTTCAGAGTTTCCAATGGCATCGTCCTTATCACTCCACTTTCACATCTGCAAGATAGCATCTCGAGAGGTGGGATGCAGTGTGATGCCTTCTGGCGCTCTTGTCACTACCCATTCTCTTGAGCCCGAGCCTCCAAGAGCCTCTTTGAAGCCATACACCACCCACTACTAGATGAGCGACATACCTGCATCTGTGCGCGGAGCAGTCCAAAGTCTTGCCATACCACTCCCTATCTCACGATCCTATTCCCAGCAGACCACGAGAACGCAAGGAACGATACATGAAGCAGCTACGGCTAGGAAGATTGCCTTGAGACGGCGGCTACTCGGACTGGCGCTGCTATCGTGCACGGTAATACTGTGGACTGCCAGTGGCTTTTTGCAGAGTGTAAGTTGCGCATCCCATGCTTACATGGATAGAGTAGAGCAATACTGACATCTTATAGTCTATATTCGCAGATAATACTTACTCCCACCCCTACTTCGTTACATACATCAATACCAGCTTCTTCATCATCCCCTTCCTCCCCATCGCTATCAAGAGTATAGTACCTCCCAAAGCGAAGAGGTGGCTCGAGAAACACACCTTCTCATCGAACGCATCCACGGCGTTATATGCGCCTCTAGCCAATGACGACTCCCAGCATCTACCTCCCTGGGACAGCGACACACCCATCCTTACCAAGAACGACACCTCCACGATTCCTGGTCGCCTCGACGGCACGTTCAGCCCAATCTCGCAATACTCCGGCAATGATTTCGAAAATACCACCGATTTAACTCCTCCCACATTTCCAGCAGACTCTCTCGCACCTCTAACCACTCGCGAAACCTTCCACCTTAGTCTCAAATTTGCTCTTCTCTGGTTTATCGCGAACTATTTCAACAGCTGTAGCTACTACTTCACCACCGTCGCATCTGTTACCATCCTCTCCTCGACCTCCTCAATTTTCACCTTGATATTTGGCGCCTTGACTGGTGTCGAACACTTCACATTGCGAAAATTGCTGGGCGTCCTTGCATGTCTTGCCGGTGTAGTGCTAACATCCGGCATTGACGTAAGCGAAGGTGAAGGCGCGGATCGAGGCAACTTCCCCAGTAAAACAAGTAAGCAAATCGCGTTGGGTGACCTTTTGGCTTTGGCGGCCGCAGTGCTGTACGGCATCTACTCAGTCGCGCTAGTGAAGACGGTCGGCGACGAGTCGCGGATACGTATGCCTGTCTTCTTTGGCTTCCTAGGTCTGATCAACGTCGCTGTTCTGTGGCCTGGTTTCTTCATTCTGCACTACGCCGGCGTCGAAAGCTTTTCTTTGCCGCCAACGGGCAGGATATGGAGCATTATAGTGATCAATGCGGCGGCTAGTCTGATAAGTGATGTGTGCTGGGCTTACGCCGTGTTATTTGTAGGACCGCTTGTGGTGACTGTGGGGTTGAGTTTAACGATTCCGTTGAGTTTGGTGGGCCAGATGGTGTTGCAGGATGAGTATGTGACGGCGATGTATTTTGTGGGTGCGGCTGTGGTGGTTGTGGGGTTTCTTGTTGTCAATTGGGATATGGGTGATGATGCGAAAGAGGAGGATGTATCGGGGGTGGAGGTACGATAACCTTAGTAGTACGACTGAGAGTACAAATATTCGCAGAAACAAGCCGACTCTGGCAAACAAGCCAACAGAACTCACAGCAGCAATTCACGAGCAAATTGACGAGCAAACTGTCAAAGATCTTGAAGCAGCTCGAATTGAGAACTCGCCGGAGTGCCAATAATCAATTCACAAACCACCAGCAGTACTCGCAGATACTGTCAAGTCGACTCCAACAGACGAGAAGGATCTGGATCTCGAGACGTCAGACTGAGATATATGAAAACATTTCTCCCACGCCAAGATCTCAAAGTACATCAGTAGACTCCACACGCATGCTTCAGACAGAGACTATTAAGATCTCGGATGACGACTTTCCAGCTACTCCACTTCAGGGTGGACTTAAGAGGAAGAGACTGGACGACGAGGAGACTGCTGAGGAAGCTCAGATGACGATAGACGAAATACTGCTTTGCGCCATCTTGAGGACTGTTGATCTCAAGGCTCCACACTCGACGAGTTCCTCCTTCTCCTCTTCTCACCAGCTTCTGCCTCCCTCCGCGACGGCACACCCAATATCCCTCTATCCTCTTCCTCGTCTCCATCATCGTCATCGCGATCTCTCATCCTCCTACCACTCCGCACATTCTCCTCTTCCTTCCTCGCCTGCACCACCCAGTTCTCCTCATTCCTTGCATAATCATGCTGTCTCGCCCAATTTCCTAGCATCTCCTCGACTTTTGGACCCCATACGGCTTCGCCCTTTTGTAGATCTGCGTATTCAAGAACGTTCTTGCCTAGTTCGAAGTCGCCTTGCCGCGTGCGCACCAGGGAACTCATTAGTGCTAGCGAGCTGACAGCAGCGCCGAGGTCGTGGCAGAGGGAGCGGACGTAGAAACCTGATGTTACGGTCATGCGGAGGCGGGCTGCTGGTGGTTTGGGTTGGGGTCGTGTGTTGGCGAGGGCGCCTGACATCAGTGTTGTTGGTGGTTCGTCTTCTGCTTTTACGGTATTTGAGCCCGTCTCCTCTTCGATATCCAGCACTTTCTCAATAACCTCCTTCTCTTCTTTTGGCGCCTCTTCTTCTGGCCATATATGCTCATGCGTCCCTCCCTCCATCCACTCCACCATCTCCAATTCCACAACCTCCACCGGCCGTTCCTTGATCTCAACAGGCACTTCTTTGCCCTCCCTTGCAAACTCATATAACTTCTTACCTTGCACCTTCAGCGCACTGTATATTGGTGGCCGTTGCATAATCTTGCCCCGAAACCCATCCAGTTTTTCCCTGACCAACGCTTCTGTGATGTGCTCATACGGCTTGCGTCCCACTACTTTGCCGACACGATCATATGTATCCGTTGCAGCACCGAAGAGTACAACAGTCTCATAAGATTTGGTGCAAGACAAAAAGTTACTCAGTTCCTTGGTGCCCCGACCGATGCCGGCGATGAGGACCCCTGTAGCTAGAGGATCAAGAGTCCCACCATGACCGATTTTGATGCTGGGGTTTTGGCGCTTGATACCCCGTCGTTTCTTCTGTTGGCGAGCGGATTCGTCGTGGCGGCGTTGACGCTCACGCGTTAGCCAGGGCGCGAATAGGGCGGAGGGATCGAACTGGAGCTGGACGTCGCGTAGGACTTGGGCGGAGGATATGCCGGTGGGCTTGTGGATGGCTGTGTAGAGGGTGGGAGATATTAGTATGCTGTAGGCGAGAAGCAAAGTTGTGGTCAGGTGAGAGATAGGAACGGACCCAATATGCCCTCTACTATCTTGCCGCTGGACGAGCGGGAGTGGTTGATCTGAGACATTATTGAGCGACGGAGAGGTGATGGCATTGATGTGTTGTAAGAGTGTATTCAGAAATACTTTCTTACTAAAGTTGCATTGGTACGGAGCCAGCTCCGGGGGTGATCCGCAAATCGCGTTACTCGAAGTGAAACACGCTTCTCGCGACAGTCCAACTTGATCATAATTACAACATTCTGATCCATCGTCCACGTCGTCCAAACCTCTCCATGAAGTTTTTTTCATCTTCGTGACGCCTGCAACGATGAAGACTATTCATGAAGATGTGGTGCTCAAGCCCAAAGACCCGTCCATTGCCGACTCAAATGCCTGGCTCGAATATCCCATCACCCATGTTGAGGTAACAGATCCGGAGACTGGCGAACTCACCTCTCTTCTGACGGCAAACGTCACGAAACCACTTACAATCACCGGCAAGCTCGACCGACTGCCCGATGACCTCCTTCAATATGTGTTTTCGAATGCGCCTTATCCCTGTAACCTTCAGATCACAAATGTCCGAACTTTCAGTTATGGTCAGTACGAAGAGGGCACACTGGCGTTATGGGCGGCTGGGAATGCAGGATGGTTTGAGCTGAAGCCAAGTCGAAGATATAAAGAGATATGGGCACACATGCTCGAGGCTGTGGAGGTTCTGTACTTCCTTACAGATGCACATCGGGATTTGAAGAAGAAGGAGCTGGCGAATATCACATTGCAGACAATATTAGAGCGATATGCGGAAGATCCGAAGCATGGTTGCACGACTATAGCAGAAACGCAGGACGTTATAAGAAAGCACCGAGCTTTTCTATTGGCAGAAATGACGAAGGAGAACGAAGGTGTTACATGGAGTAAAACACAGACTATGAAACGCATCAAACGGATGGTCAAGGAGATGAGGAAGGATGAAGACGTGACCATGACAATGCTAGACGATACAGTACTCGATAACACAACGATCGTTCAAGACTCAGGCACACCAAGCTCCGAGACACCAGATTCACAATCAGCACAACTCCGACCAGCAGGGAAAGGGAAATCGTCATTACGACCAATAAGTGCCAAGATTGCATTGAAAGCAGAAGGACGACGGCAATCGACAATGGATAGCATTACCACAGATGTGTCAATGACTGCTTTCGACAACATGGAGAGCACGATATCAACACCTTCGGCATCACTTTCGATGCCTATTGAAGAACGCAACAACAAACGTAGAGCCACCGCCGATCGGCGAGCAGAGAGACTCACGAAACGCCAGAAGCTTGAGGAACAAACACAAAAGGATGCGATCATCGAGGTGCCTCATGAGCAGCAAACAGAAGCTGGCGCAGATATACCGCTTCCACTCAAAATGACACCTTCCATGCCCGCTCCTCGCATACGTCCGCGGCCACAAAAGAAGCCAACCCACCAAGTACATATTATTGAAGAAGCACTGCCTTCTTTCCATGCTACGGGAGATGACGGTGTTTGGCGATGTTCTTTTGATGGGTGTTCGCATACCGTATATGGAGTCACGGAAGATAACGAGGACTCGAAGCTACTCATCAAAGAACACTATAAAAAGCATGCAATTGATAGCCAGGCCAAGCTGGATCTGATATACAAAGAGGAGAGGCCATATCTGCCTGTAGGAAATCTTGTGAAGAGGATTAGAGAACTAGCAGCAGCAAAGCAAGCGGCTGAAGCGGCGAAAGGAGAGACGAATGGCATGAATGGCATGAATGGATATCCCCAGATCAAGACGGAGCACAGACTCATGGATTATCCCCAGCCGATTGTCAAGGCAGGTTATTGAGTTGAGGAGTGCAACGAATGCATATAGGACGGCGTTCTCAGAGCAATGGACATAGGAAATGATACCCACGGCTGGCACTGCCAGACCAGCGACCGACTTGTAGATAGATCATGCAAGTAACAAGAATTTGAACTTGAAGCACTATTGTCGGCCCACTCGTGCGCATCAAACTTTAGCACCAATTAGATCCACGATTCAGCCCACGATGATCTAGAACCATTGCGCGTCCTACATCCTATTAACCTAAAACACATCTTTCATCATGTAAGACACTGTTACTGAGGACGTGCTAAGGCTGTCCTCGAAACCGTTACACCCATATCATGCCCCAGCAATAGCACCGGATCACGGAGAAAGAAGGCATACTCAGCTCAGCTCTAGGCATACTCAGCTCAGCTCTAGGCATACACCACACTTGAACATACTGTCGCATATGCTTCACATTCGACAAGACACATAACTCTGGCAAGATGCCTGGAACACAGCGTTCTGCGCACAATGATGTATATCACGATGCTGATCTGGATGTCAGCTCTATAGAAGACAACCCCTCACAACCACTAAACACCGCGTTCGAATCGAAAGAGAAGCCTTGCGCGTGCGACTATAAGGAGGTCGCGATCAACAAGAAGAGCAGGGAAAGAACGTCGTGGGGCTGCATGTACGCATTACTAGGGCTCCTTGTCGTCTGCGGTGCTATCAATCTGGCTTTCCTTGCGCTTGGTGTCTTTATACTGCGAGAGCCGGATTGGATGCCACATTGGGGCGAGCCTGGCCATGCTGGCGAAGGGCTGAAACACTATCCAACAGACTTCACACGAGACATTGTCCCTGTCCCAGCGCACAGCCACAACGACTACTGGCGACGAATACCTTTCTATGAGGCGATTCACTACGGGCTCACTTCCGTGGAAGCAGATGTATGGCTGCAAGAAGATGGCGAACTCTTAGTCGGGCATGACGAGGCATCCCTCACCCGCAATCGAACGCTGAGAAGTCTCTACGTTAATCCAATAAAAGAAGTTCTTGATTGCCAGAATCCAGATAACGAGTTCTCGCACGGTACAAGAAACGGAGTTTTCGATACAGTACGCGAACAACCTTTGATGCTCCTCATTGACATCAAGACCGATGGTTACAAGACTCTACCAGTTGTGCAGAGACAGCTGGAAGCGCTGCGTGAGAAGAACTACCTGACCTACTTCAATGGTCACGAGGTCGTGCAAGGACCTGTCCAAGTTGTAATGACAGGTGATACTCCTTTTGACCTGCTTATCGCGAACACCACATACCGTGATACCTTCTTCGATGCACCCCTCGACAAGATCTGGGAAGACAGTCCAGAACGACAAGCAGCCATTGCTGTTGGCACTCTCACCGAGAGTGATGGGATACGGCAGCATTCCAAGCTGAAGAAGCGAGATGCAGCTTCACCACAAGGCTTGACGGGCACAGACGGTATCACGGGAGCTTCATTCACAGCAGAGAACTCTTACTATGCTAGCGTATCGTTCCGGGATGTGTTGGGCTGGCCTGCGTACTTTGGGAATTTGGATAAACGAGTTTTGGCTACGATGAGAGGACAGATCAAGGCTGCGCATGCGCAGGGGTTGAAGGTGAGATACTGGGAGACGCCTAATTGGCCTCTAGGTGCGAGGCATAAGATATGGAAGACGTTCTTGGAAGTGGGAGTGGATGTTTTGAATGTGGACGATCCGAAAGATGTGGCTAAGGGGACGTGGAAGGAGGGAGCGTCCTGGTGGTTCTGGTAGTGTGCTAGAGCACCGTTGCTTGTTCCAATTCCTACCTACTTCGCCTGACCCTGCCTTGCTCATGAAGTCTGCCAGATTCGAGCTCTATACTACTAATCGGGAAACTCTAAGCGATAACCCTAATTCGTTAAAAGTGAAATGCATCTCTGTTAGTTACAACTCAGCTAACCTGACATTCATCCATCACGACTTCGATTCCATCAAGCCAAACACCCGACTCACTCGTTCAAATCGCCATGCGGCGGCAGCTGTGCAGAAAATGGCACGAAGCTTCGATGAACTCCTGGAGTTCCTGAACGATCAAGTTGCCATTCGAGGCGAAAGTGGTAAGTCGGGTTGTTCATGTGACGCAAAAATGAGTGAAGCTTCGCAGAAAAGGACACATCGTGATTCGGACTCGAACGCGTGCTTTTTGTTTACACTTCATTGAAGCTCACTGCTAATGCTTCGCATCAGGCACGTCTGTGGCCGAGCTTCGAAAGCTCATTGAACAATTCTATCACTCTCCCGCCTATGGAGATGATGGCCTTGACGGCGCCTCGTCGTTGTCTGCTAGTGAACGAAATGAATCAGGTGGAGCTTTGATTGATGACCATCTTGTCGCTAAGGTTTGGTCGTGGATGACAAGAAACCCGGACATTCGGGTGGAAAGAAGGAGTCAAGCCAATGGCAGTGCTACTGACAGTGCACATGCGCTTTCTTCGCAAGGTCAACCGACATCTAACACCATCTCACCACTGCCAAACCAAGATGCAGTTCTGGTCGCTTCAGAAAACATCATGTGGCATACACTCGCAGGTCATGGTCCAGACATCACTCGTATCAAGCCTATGGAGTTCACCCTACTTTCTTTCATTGGTGCAGCTGGACCAGAAGGTATACCACAAACTGAGCTTATCCACCTAAGCGGACAGGATAAGCGGTCGCTGCCTCACCGAACAGATGTTCTGGCAGAACGTGGGTACATTACGAAGAAGTCATGGCGAGTCAAAGGATGTAATACCAGTCTATTGACACTGAAGAGATTCGATGGGACAATCGAAGAGGTCAAAGATACCTTTGATCCGCTTACTGCCACGCCAAAAGAAATATACAACTACTTGTTCCCTGACGGGCGACCTTGTGTCTTGGATCGATTGGTCAAAGTTCTCGTCGCACTACTAAGCACGGTCAATGTGATGACGGCGAGACAACTTCGTGCTCGCACTGTAAGCAACGGCGAGCATGTTTGCCAAGGTTAGAATTGACGAAAAATACTAGGGAATCTCCAAGCATAAACTGGCAGCAAGAAATCTCTTCGTCTATCTCTATCGGCTTGAACTGCTAGGTATCTTGAAGCGAATAGGAATGCCATCTGTGACTGGCAATACCATCCTTTTACACAGTGTTCAGCTACTGCAAATACCAGATGCTGCAACGATTGAACGATTCATTGGATTCACTGTCCAGGACGAGGAAGACTTGATGACAGCTCGCCAAACTGCCGGAGAAAGTCTTAGCGATCTGATCGAGCCCGAAGCTGGACAAGAGCCTGCGATAGGAAATGTTGAGCCTGAAGACGATACTGGAGATGCTGAAGAGGTCGAAGCGGATGACAGCACGAGAACGATTGCTCAATGGACGCCCAACAAGCCAATTGCGAACATCTACTTTGATGTGGTCGACGCTGCCGGACCAGAAGGCCTGAGCACAATGGTAAGTGCTTCTAATTACAGCCGGCTCTGTTCAATATTAATGTAAGATCAG
>Ga0160428_1000931_pt1 | contig 26246 bp, 24 predicted proteins | sample SolpanmetagenomM_FD_108198 | JGI IMG/M metagenome (GOLD analysis project Ga0160428, IMG submission 108198) | Solar panel surface microbial communities from Lawrence Berkeley National Laboratory, California, USA - M | ecosystem: Engineered > Built environment > Solar panel > Unclassified ... | reverse complement strand
TGCGTTGGATGGGCCAATGGACCCCGAAGGCGGGGCTGGGATGGTCGAAGCCGGGCGGGGTGTCCCGCGAGGTCGCGCTCCTCCCACGCCACTGGGAATGGCTGGCCGAGCAGCCGGGCGGGGCCTCGGCGACCCTGCGGCGGCTGGTGGAGGAAGCGCGGAAATCGCCCAAGGACGCCGCGCGACGGGCGCAAGAGGCGGCGTACCGGTTCGCCGTCACGATGGCGGGCGACCGCCTGAACTTCGAGGAGGCGTCCCGCGCCCTGTTCGCGAACGATGCGGCGCGCTTCGCCGAGAGGACCGAGGCGTGGCCTCGGGACGTACGCGAACGCGCTCGGGAGCTGGTCGCGCGAGCCATCGCCGCGCATGAGAACGTTCCCGGGCGGAAGTCTTCCCCCTCCGGCTCGTAGAACCGCCATGCCGGACGAAGTCTTCGACCCGAAGACCACCGCCCTCGTGCTGATCGACCTGGAGCGCGGCGTCGTCGGACGCGATCTGGCGCCGCGCTCGGGGGCGGAGGTCGTGGCGGCGGGCGCGCGGCTCGCTTCGACCTTCCGGGCGGCGGGCGGAACGGTGGTCTACGTCCACGTCCTGCTCGACGAGATCCTCCCGCTCCCAGTGGACAAGCCTCGGGCGGGCGGCGGCACGCCGCCCCCGAACGCCTCCGAACTCGTCCCGGAGGCGGGATACCAGGCAGGCGACCTGCTCGTCACCAAACGCCAGTGGGGCGCGTTCTACGGCACCGACCTCGACCAGCAGCTCCGGCGGCGAGGGATCGATACGATCGTGATCGGCGGGATCGCGACGAACATGGGCGTCGAGTCGACCGCCCGCGCGGCGTTCGATCAAGGCTACGCGGTCGTCTTCGTGGAGGACGCGATGGCGACGATGACCGAGGAGCTGCACCGCTTCGCGATCGAGAACCTGTTCCCGATCATAGGACGGGTGAGGACGGTCGAAGAAGTCGTGGGCTTTCTAGGCCGTTAGAGGGCCGCCTTCCCTCTTCCCTGGTACCTTCCTCCCATGATCCTTGCCCATCTGCGCTGGCCCGAGGTCGAAGCCCTCGACCGGGAGACGACGGTCCTGATCCCGACCGGCTCGATCGAGCAGCACGGGCCGCATCTGCCCCTCGTCACCGACACCCGCCTCGTCACCGCCGTCGCGGAGGCGGTCGAGAGGCGGACGGAACTCCTTCTGACCCCGACCCTGTGGCTTGGGTGTAGCGCCCATCATCTGGGCTTCGCGGGAAGCCTCACCGCTTCGTTTCCCGGCTACGGCATGGCCTTGGAGTCGGTGGTACGAAGCCTCGTTCCCCACGGATTCCGTCGATTCTACGTCCTCAACGGCCACGGAGGCAACGACTCTCCGAACGACGTGGCCCTGAGGACGCTCAAAGCGGAGTTCCCGAACCTCGTTCTGGGCGGGTCGGGCTATTACGCGTTCGTGGAAGAGGCGGTGCGGACGGGGATGACCGGCCCTCAGAAGGAGCTTCGCCACGCCGATGAGGCGGAGGCTTCCCTCATGCTCCACGTCGCCCCGGAACTGGTGCGGCTTGAGGACGCCCACGACGACGGGCTCGTGCCGGAGCCGGAGGTCCGTGGAATCGTCGAGCCGTTCGACGCCCTCACGGAACGGGGCGCGTTCGGCTACCCTTCCCACGCGACCGCCGAGAAAGGGGCCGCGATCTTCGAGGCCGCCGTGGCCGGGGTCGTCGCGGAACTCGAAGCGTTCCGATCCTACGTTCTGCGCGGCAGATCGGCTATGATGCCCTGATGCGACGTGTCTCCCTGGCCCTTGGCCTGCTCGCCCTCGCCCCGCTCGCGCTGGCCCAGAACCAGCAGGCCCGGCTTGGGGTCTCCGTCAACGCGTACTTCTTCAGCGACAAGAACGTTCGCGACGCGCTGGGCGATCCGGCGATCACCTACGGCGTCAACCTCTCGGCCCTGAACCGCCCCCAGGCGAACAGGCTCTCCTTCGCCTACAACATCATCTCCGCGAGCAAGGACGACAGCACGCTCTTCCTGCTGCCTTTCACCGTGGGCTACGAGCGGCAGTTCGCCGATCGCCGGACCGCTCGCCTCCTCCCGTACGCGCGCGTCGAAGCGGGCGGCGCCTACTACGACGTGGCCCTCCACAACGGAGACTACGACAAGAGCTTCAAGACCTTCGGCGTGGTCGGCGCGGCGGAGATCGGAATGGTGTTCAACCGGAACTTCGCCCTGCGCGGACGCTACAACCTTTTCCAGGAGCGCTCGGGCGTCAAGCTCTCAGGCTTCGAGGTCGGCGTCACCTACAACTTCGGCGGCTTCTAGGCGGATGCTCTAGCGGGAACCGCATGGCAGAGGGCGGCGTCGAACCCCGTCGCCCCCTCTCAACGTGGAGAACCTTCGAGCTATCATGGACACCCAACTGAGAGACCGCCTCAACCGCCTTCCCGACGTTCGCCTCTTCGGCCCTGTCAACGACGCCCTGCTCACGACCTTTCTCGCCGCGTTCGGCCAAGCCTGCCTCCAGGGTATCGACCCTGTGGTCGAGCTGATGACGGACGGCGGAGTGGCCGATATCGGCTACCGCATCTCCGAAGACATCCGCATGGCCGAAGAGTCGTTCGGCGTCAAGCCGATCTTCCTGGGCAAGACCTCCGTCTTCTCGGCGGGCGTCACGATCATGAGCGGCTTCCCTCCCGAGCGCCGGTATCTGGCGCGCAACACGACGCTCCTGATCCACGAGCGACGCACGACAAAGGACGTCCACATCACGGGTCAGATCGGCGCGAGCATCCAGGTCGCCCGCGAACTGGTCGCCGAGCTCGAAGCGGGCCTGCGGGTGCAGAACGAAGGCTTCGCCCATCTCGTCAGGGGCACCGACGTCTCTTTCGAGGAATGTATCCAACGGGCGGCGACCGGCTGGTACGTCTCCGCGCAGGAGGCGCTCGACCGTAAGCTGATCGCCGGAATCCTGTAGCGACGCGCCGCGAAAACCGTTTCTAAATCGTGGGTCTACGGAGAGGTTCTCCGTAGACCCACGGTCCGGAAGGGCCTGGGAAAGAGTTCGCGCTTACCTTCCGCCCGTTCGCGAGTCCAGAAACCCGTAGCGCGCCTGGGTCCGGTCGGGTTCCGCGACGGGCTCGGGACCGAGCCGCATCACGGCGCCTTTCTGCAGCGTCGGCCATGTGGGGAGTCCGGGTCCGTTCGGATCGCCCGAGCGGACGAAATTCGTCCAGTACTGGATCAGGGCGCTGGAGGTTTTACGGTCGTCGTCCGTCCAAGCGTAGTGCGGGTTGAGGCCGAGGTTGCCAAGGGCGTACTCGATCTCTGCGGAATGGGACGCTCCGTTCTCGCCCGGACGGGGCTGGACGTAGAAATAGCGGTAGACCGGCTTTCCGCCCGTCTTCGCGTGAAGGTCGAGCCACTTCCAGGTGCCGTAACCGATAAAGCGGTCGCTCGCGAGATCGGTCGCGGCGCGTTGCGCCGCGGCGTCGTCCGTCGCGGCGTACGCCCGGATCGCCGCGTCCGCATCGTCGCCGTAGAGACGGCGAAGGGCCGTAGCGAGCCCTTCGGGAGTCGCGGGCGTGTTCCCCAGGACCGAGCCCGCGCCGCTCTCAGCGGAGTTCCAGCCTGCGAGAAGCGGCACGTGGGCCTGTTCGCCCGCCTCGTAGATCGTCCGGGCAGGCTTGGGGAGGAAGTATCCGTCCACCACAAGCCCAAAGCGGGTCCGTTGCGACTTCTCTAGGAGCTCCTGGGCGGAAATCGCCCGGAGGGCGGCAAGGCTCGGCGCGTCGATGGAGCCCCCGAACGCGGCTCCCGCTCGCTCGGCCTCCGCCAGCGGGAAGGCGGCGAGGGTCGAGCCGAGCATCGCGCCGCTCTCACCGATCGCCCCGGCGATAAGATTCTTCGAGAGGGGCGACGCCATCTGGGCGCTGACCGAGAAGGAGCCCGCCGATTCGCCGCCGATGGTGATCCGCTTGGGATCGCCGCCGAACGCGGCCACGTTCTTCCGGACCCATTTCAAGGCGGCGGCCTGGTCCAGAAGTCCGTAGTTCCCAGAGGCGTGGTGGGGCGATTCCTGGGTGAGCTCGGGATGGGCGAGGAAGCCGAAAATCCCGAGCCGGTAGTTTACGGTGATCGAGACGACTCCTCGCTGGGCCATCGCTAAGCCGTCGTAGCGCGCCTCGTCCGCCGCCCCGGCCTGGAAGCCGCCGCCGTAGAAGTAGACGAGCACGGGTCGTCCCTTGGCCTTAGGCGGCGACCAGACGTTGAGGGTAAGGCAGTCCTCGCTCACCCCCGGCGAGCGGAACATCATGTCGGAGTAGAGCGGAAGCTGCATCGGGCGCGGCCCGAACGCGTCGGCCTTGCGGACGCCCTTCCAAGGCGCGGGCGGCTCGGGCTCCCGCCACCGAAGGTTTCCGACGGGCGGCGCGGCGTACGGCACCGCCTTGAACTCTCGGACCCCGGTCGCGGCGTCCACCGTCCCCTCTAACGTTCCGCCGGCGATCTTCACGCGCGGCGGTTCCATGGCGATCATCCCTGTGAGCATCATCGTCGTTCCTCTACGGGGAGTATACGACCCTAGAGGTGGAGCGCCTCGGCGATGCCCCGGACGAGTTGGCGAACGTTGTAGCCGCCCGTGAGGGCGACGGTGGGCTTGCCCTGGGCTTTGGCCCGCTCCAAAGCGCGTTGGTAGCCCCGGCGGCAGAAGCGGTTCTTTACGACGATGTCCGCGTGGTCGACGTGGCTATCGAAGGCTCCCGGCTTCGTCTTGTGCTCGTCGGAGTCGGGCCAGCGGAGTTCGGCCAAGCCGAGTTCCTGCTCGATCGCGCGGCGCGTGTCTTCGCGGTTCGTGCCCCCGACCATCAGGAGGCTCTTGCCACGAGTCAGGTCGCGCACCTTCTCAAGCATCGCGAGGTAGGCGGGATCCGGCGCTTCGGACTCCGACTCCGCCTCCGCCTCCTGGCGCCGCCCGATCTCAAGGCGCAGTTCGCGGACGAGAGGCTCCAGAGCCGGGTCGTCGAGATCCTCCGTCCACTCGAGGAACGGTTCGCGAAGACGAGGATCGGAAGGGCGGACGCCGACGGCGAGGATCCGGAGAGCGAGGTCGGTCGGGTCGTCCTGAAGGCTCGCGAGTTCTTCGAGAAAGGGCGCGAGGGGATCGATCCCTTCTTGACGGCGCGGGGCGCGGAGTCGGAGTTCGTCCTCCAGGTCGTCTGCGTCGTCGTCGTGCCGAAGGGCGCGACCGATGGGCGCGATGGCCGCCCGGAGCTGATCGACCGCGTTCTGCGCCTGGGCGGCGGCGGCGTCGGACCCGGTTCCGAGCTCCATCGCGTCGGCCAGATCCTCGTAGGCACGGGCGAGATCTTCCCAGGCGTCGGGTTCCAGACGGTGCGTCGCGGAGAAGCCGAATACGTAGCCGTCTTCGTGGAACTCCAGGCGGTGCCGCGTCTGCAAGCGCCGGAGTTCCAGGGCCGCGTCGTCGTCGCGCCGACCTCGCGCATCAGCGCGGGCGATACGACCTTTGGCGCGGGCCACATCGGCTTTGAGGCGAGCGCGGTCGGCGCCGCTAGGGCCGCGGGCGGCGGGCGATCCCTCCGTACAGGCGCCTTGGATGGCCCGAAGGACGGTCGCGACGGTCGCGAGGTCGTCGTTCTGGTCGGACTTCAAGGCGGGCGGAGGCTGGAGCGAGACCAGCCAGTCCATGTCCGCGTCATGGGTCAGGGCGTGCCCGCAGGAGGCGATGGCGACATCGAAGCGCGTTTTCAAGGCGGCGATCCGACCGGCGTCGGCGGACTCGCTTCCGAGGCGGCGGGTCCAACTCTGGGCCTCGGCGGCGAGCGCGCGGTAGACGTCCGCCAGTTCGCGCCACTCGGCGGCGGAGAGCGTGTGCGTCTTAGCGAGCCCGAAGATGTAGTTGTCCTCCCCGAAAAGTCGAACCCGGTCTTCGCGCATCCGGTCAAGATCGCGCTCGCTGGCGTCGGTCGGAAATCCTGCGTCGCGGTTGGACTGGATCGTCGCCCGGAGTTCCGCCACCTCATACCGTTGCTTCAGGCGTCCGGCGGCGAGTTTCGCCCGGCGCGCGACGCCGGGGTCGGTCTCGGACTTGCGAGGCGGGGTGGGCAGGGCTGCGGGCTTCTCGGGCTGGATCCAATCGAGAAGCTGGGCCGACTGGTCGACAAGGACGTTAAGGAGGTTGCGGTAACCGTCGATGTAGGCGACGAGAAAATCGTTTCCCGCTCTTTGAGCGGCGCCTTCGAGGGCGGAGTGGATTTGGGGAGCAAGCTCGCGAAAACGCTCGATCGTTGAACGGTCGCTGGGGAAGGCAAAGGTTTCAGGCATGACTTTCGTCTCCAATCGCTCCTGTTTACTATCCGATGGAACTCGGGCGCTTGGGGTCTACAGATAAGCCAGCCAACGGTTTGCCTAGTCTAGAGGAACTACAGACGTCGGGGAAACGGAACGTTAGAGGCTTTGTCCATTGCGGTCACTTCGCCCTTGACGACGAGCCTCAGGCCTTCGATCTCGCTCCGCTTCGTAGCGCGAGCCCGGACGAAGCGGATCTCGAGCGCCCTTCGATCGATCCAACGAACGGTAAGGCGCTTCGTTCCCGAAGCCAGAAAAGCGTCTTGGGCGTCGACGCGTACCAAGTAGCCGTCCACCTCCTTGATGGCGATCACCGTCGCAACTCGGCTCATGTCGGGCGAGGCGACACGAGCGACCACCCGTTCCCCCGGCAAGTCCGCTTCGTCGGCGTTCCCGCGCCGGGCGAGAACGACCACCGCGAGGAAGACGGCGATCGGTACGCCGATAAACAGCGCGAGCCCCGCCCGCGCCGTCAACGCCCCACCCGGAAGAGAGTCGAACCAGCCACGCTTTACGCTACCAGGGCAAAGGGCCGTGCCGATCGAAGTAGGCGCCGGTGGGGCCGTCGTCCGGCAGGAGCGCGAGTCGAACCGTCGACTCGGCCCCCTCCTCGACGGTCTGGGGACCGCTGTTGCCGTTGAGATCGGTCGCCGTGTAGCCGGGATCGGCGGAATTGACCTTGATCCCGGTGCCGCGCAGTTCGTACGCGAGCCCGACCGTCATCATGTTCAGCGCGGCCTTGGAGGCGTTGTAGCCGACCGGCTTGACATCGTAGTAAGGCGAGCCTGGATCCGCGTTGAACGTGATCGAACCGAGCCCGCTGGAAACGTTGACGATCCGTCCTGCCGAACTCTTCCGGACGAGGGGGAGCATCGCCTGCGTGACCGCGAGGGTGGCGAAGAAGTTGGTCTCGAAGGTGCTTCGCACGACCTCGAGATCGGCCCCGCTCGGTGGACCGTCGCCCGCCACGCTGATCCCCGCGTTGTTGACCAGCACGTCCAGATGGCCGTGCTCGCGCTCGATCGTTTCCGCCGCCGTGCGGATCGTAGCCTCGTCGCCGAGGTCGAGAGGGAGCTCGCGAACGTCCAAGCCCTCGGCTTGGAGCTTGGCGGCCGCCTCGGCGCCGCGTCCGGCGTCGCGCGCCCCGAGCAGAACGGTCATCCCCGCCTTGCCGAGCTGACGCACGACCTCGAAGCCGATGCCTTTGTTCGCGCCGGTGACCAGCGCGACCTTTCCCTTGTGCCTATCGTTCACGACGCTTCTACGCGGTGAGACATCGGTCCGGCAGATCGTTTTCGGACCTTCGCCTTCCCAAGCGCCTGACACCGTCCGACGAAACGCACGACTACCGTCGCGCGTCCCGCTTCCGCCAGGTTCGACCGGTGGAAGCGGTCCGTCGCTCTGCCTTACTGAGGCGGGGCGATCGTTCCCGTGGGGCTCGGGTTCGGCGAGTCCATCGATTCCGGTCCCTTCTTATCGAAGTGCGTTCGGAAGTCGGGGCCGATAAGCTTGGTCGCGATGGAGATCTGGTTGACCGCGTACTTGCGGGCGCGGGGGGCTAGGTAGCGCACGTCGATGGGCTCGAAGTCGAACACGGGGCCTTGGGGGGTCCACTGGGCCATCGTGGTGCGCAGCCAGTTCTGGTCGTCGCGCTCGGGACTGTCGACCTTGAAGTGGGCGCCGCGCGACTCGTCGCGAATGAGAGCGCCGCCGACGATCGCCTTGCTCTGCTCGATCATGTTGACGACCGCGCGGGTGAAGGGCACCGCCTGGTTGTTCCAGCCGGTGTCGTCGAGTAGGTCGCACTGCTTGGCCCGCTCGGAAAGCTCGGCCAGCTTGTTCTTCGCCTTCTCCAGATCCTTCTGCAGGCGCCAGATACCGCAGTAGGTCCACATCGTCTCCCCTAGTTCCTGGTGAAGGCGATAGGGGTTCTCCTTTCCGTTCGAACGCGCGAGCGTGTCGTATTCCGACTGCCGCTCCCGGCGGGCTTCTTCCAGCCGCTCGGGCGAGATCGGCGCCACGTTGGCTTGGCCGAAGTAGGCCTGGATACCCTCGGAGACCATCTCGCCGCCGACGAGGCAGGAGAGAAGCGCGTTCGCGCCGAGTCGGTTCGCGCCGTGGAACTGGTAGTCGCACTCGCCCGCCGCGTAGAGGCCGGGGATGTTGGTCATGCCGTTGCGCGGGGAGTCGACGTCCCATGCGCCGTCGCCGTTGGTCTCGTAGTCCACCCAGAGGCCGCCCATCGTGTAGTGGACCGCCGGGTAGATGCGCATGGGAAGGTCGATGGGGTCCTCCCGCATAAACTTCTCGTAGATCTCCAACACGCCTTCGAGCTTGTCGTTGATCTGGTCGCGGGTGTAGGGCCCGCCGCGCTTCTTCTCGAGCTGGGTGATGTCGAGGTAGACCTGCTGGCGCTTCTTGATGCCCCGGTCCATGCGGCAGGTGCAGTAGATGATGAACGAGACGATGTCGCGGCTAAGAAGATTGCCGTACTTCGAGTCGAGCTCCTCGCAGACGTACCAGCGATCGGCCTCGGGGATGTCGGTAGGCACCCGCGCGTCCATCGGGTCGCGCGGCACCCAGACGCGGCCGCCCTCGCCTCGGACCGACTCGGAGATCAGGCGGCACTTGTCTTCGCCGGGGATAGCGGTAGGATGGATCTGCACCATCTCCGGATTGCCGTACTTCACCCCCTGCTGGTAGCAGATGGAAACGGGCGAGCCGGTGTTGATGATGGAGTTCGTGCTCTTGCCGAAGATCAGGCCGTTGCCGCCCGTCGCCATGACCACCGCGTCGGCTGCGTACGACTCGATCTTCATCGTGCGCAGGTCCTGCGCGACGATGCCTTTGCAGACGCCGTCCGCGTCCTTCACGATGCCGAGAAACTCGTTGCCCTCGTATTTCAGAACGCGGTTGCTGGCCTCCCATCGACGCACCTGCTCGTCCAGGGCGTACAGAAGCTGCTGCCCCGTAGTGGCTCCCGCGTAGGCCGTGCGGTGCTTGAGGGTGCCGCCGAAGCGGCGGAACGAGAGCAGACCCTCGTCCGTGCGGTTGAACGGCACGCCCATACGGTCGAGCAGGTAGATGATGGCGGGCGCCCGCTCTGCCATCCGCATCACCGGCGGCTGGTGGTTCAGGAAGTCGCCGCCCGTGATCGTATCCTCGAAATGGAGGTAGGGGGAATCGCCCTCGCCGCGCAGGTTCACCGCGCCGTTGATGCCTCCCTGGGCGCACACCGAGTGCGAGCGCTTGACAGGGACCACGCTGAACAGCAGGACCTTGTGCCCGGCCTCGGCGAGCTTCATGGTGGCCATGAGGCCCGCGAGGCCTCCTCCCACGACGACGACGGTTTTCGGTGCGGCGGCCATTGGCTTGACTATAGTCTACGCCGTGAAGAGCTTTCAATGCTGAGTGAAACGACGCTAAAAGAGAGTTCTCACGGAAGACGCCCTTCGCTCCAGAATAGACCGTGAGCGCTTTCGACGACTGTGTCGCCCAACTTCGCGGGACGCTGGACCGGCGCTTCGGCACCGAGCCCAGGGCGATCCACCTGCGCGTCCTCGGCGCGTCGTTTCTCTTCCTAGGCTGCTTCCTTCTCGGCGGTCGGGCAAACCTCCAATGGGCCGTCGGCTACGCGAGCGTCTGCTTCGGCTTCGTCGTGGCCCCCTCGCGGAAAGACCTGGAACGGACCTACGGCGCGCGGTTCGTCGGCGGGGTTCGCGCCTCGCTCATCCTGGCCGGCCTGTTCGCGATTCTGGCGTTCATCGTCACGATCGTCGCCCTCTCGGCCAAGGTCGCTCTCTCGCCTTCCGAACGTCCGGGATTTCGGGTCTTCTGCGGCCTGATCGTCGTCGTTGCCGCCGCCGGAGGGGTGGTGTTCGGCCGGTCGCTTCGGCGTCCGACGAAAGCCTAGCGATCGTCCGCCCCTCCCCTCCTTAGGGGGACGGAAGCTCTCGAGAAGCGTTCCGAATCTGGCTCGGGGTGAGCCCGGTGGCCTTCTTGACGTAGCTCGCGAGGTGGCTCGCCGAGGCGTAGCCGCACTCTTCGGCGATAAAAGCCGCCTTGTGCGAACTGAGCCGCAGGAGCGCGAGGGCCTTCTCCAGACGAAGCTGCGCGACGTGCTCGTAGGGCGCCTTCCCGTGCGCCCGCTTGAATTCCCGGCAGAGCCAAGAACGGCTCACACCGACCTGACGGGCGATCCGTTCCAGGGTCTGGGGCGCGCCGACCGAGCCGCGAAGCAGACGCTCCGCTTCGATCAGCGGAGCCTCGCGCGGGGACGCGGGGCACGCCCGCGACCGCCGCCGCAGCAGGATCTCGAGCTGGGCCGCGAGAAGATCGAGCATCGCCGCGCCATCGGGCGCCTGGGCGTTCCACTCGGCGAGGATCGCCTCGAACACCCGCCCCAGCGTCCGCTCCGGATCGTCGTACACGATCCGCTCGCACGCCTCCACGCTCGCGCCCTCCACGAAAAGGTAGATCAGATGGTACGGACGAAGGTAGACGTCCCGGTGGGGCACGAAGGCCGGATTGACGAGGACCATCCCGGAGGCGAGGTGCAGCGGCTCCCCGGCTTGGTGGGTGACCACCGCCCCGTCGCGCACGTACACCAGTTCCCACACCTCGTGGTAGTGCGCGGGGAAGTCGCCACGCCCCACATGGAGCCCGGCGAACGCCACGCGGAGCGGAAGGTCTTCCATGGGTCGAGTCGGGAGCTTACTTAAAGACGTCCGCCGAAGACGAAAGCGCAACCGCCGTGGACGATCTTGAAACGGTTCGCCCCACCGGGCCGGTTAAGCTGTGCCTCACGCCGGGAACCGCCACGGACGTCGATACCATGCTCCCCGTTCTCCACCTTGGCCCGCCCTCCCTGCCTGCGAGGCAGGCGACCCGACTCGCCGACGGGATCGTCGTTCCCCTGCGACGCGGAAAACTCCGCCTCCAGGTCTACTCGCCCGACATCGTCCGGATCCGTTTCTCGCTCGACGGGAAACTCGAGCCCCATAGCCTCGCCGTCGTCGCCAAACCCTCGAAGACCCCCTTCGCCGTCGTCTCGAACGGGAACGGCCTGACTCTGAAAACCTCCGCCCTCCAGGTCGTCGTCGACGGAACGACCGGCGCGGTCCGGTTCCTCGACGTCAAGGGAAAGACGATCCTATCGGAGCGGGGGGGACGCAGCCTCGAACCCACGACGGTCGCCGGGCAACCCACGCTCCGAAGCCGCCAAGGCTTCGCGCTCGCGCCCAAGGAGGCGATCTACGGACTGGGCCAGCGCCAGGACGGGCGCCTGAACTACCGGGGAAGCCGGGTCCACCTCCAACAGGAGAACCGCTTGATCGCCGTGCCCATGCTCCTCTCCAGCCGGGGCTACGGCGTCCTGTGGGACAACCCCGCCATCACGGACGTCGACGTCGCCGGGGCCAACGATGCGATCCTCGGCTCTTCCGTCCTGTTCGACGAGGACGGCCAGCCCGGTGGCCTGACCGGACGCTACTACCGGGGGAAGGCTTTCGAAAGCCTGGTCGCGACCCGCAAGGACCCCCAGATCGACTTCGAGTGGAGCGCGACGCCGCCCCCCGGACTCCCGCACGACGACTACAGCGTGCGCTGGACGGGCTTCCTCGAGATTCCGAAGGCGGGCGACTACACTCTCGTTCCGGGCGGCGACGACGGCGTCCGCCTCTTCGTGGACGACCGGCTCGTCGCGGAGGACTGGAACGACCGCGCCTACCTCGACGTGCCCACGAAGCTCCGTCTCACCGCCGGGCGCCACAAGATCCGGTTCGAGTTCAAGCAGGCCTCGAACGTCTCGAAGGTCCGCCTCGCGTTGCGGGTTCCCACCCAAAACGAGGCGCTCACCTGGACCTCGGAGTCGGCGGACGCGGTGGACTACGTGTTCTTCAACGGCCCCGAGCCGGAGAAGGTGATCCAGGGCTACCGGAAGCTGACGGGCCGAGCCCCCATGTTCGGACGCTGGGTCTTCGGCCTGTGGCAGAGCCGCGAACGGTACAAAAGCCAAGCCGAGCTGCTCGACGTGGTGCGCCGCTACCGAGAGGCCAAGATCCCGCTCGACGGCATCATCCAGGACTGGCAGTACTGGCCCAAAGACTCCTGGGGCACCCACCGCTTCGATCCCGAGCGCTACCCCCATCCGGCGGGACTGATGAAGACCCTGCACGCGGACGGCGTCCACACGCTGATCTCGGTCTGGCCCAAGTTCGACCTGGGAAGCGAGAACGCCAACGCGCTGGAACGGGCCGGAGCTCTTTTCCCAAAGGTCATCCCCTACGTGTATCCGCCCGGACAGGGCCGGTGGTACGACCCGTTCGCTCCGGCAGGCCGCAAGACGTACTGGAGCCAGATCTCCCGCGAGCTCGCGAGCAAAGGGTGGGACGGCTGGTGGCTCGACGGAAGCGAGGTCGAGCTCAGTGGGAACTGGGGCGAGTTCCGCGACTACAAGACCGGCATGGGACTCGGCATGGACGTCTTCAACGCCTACCCCCTGGTGCACACCCAAGCCGTCTACGAAGGCTGGCGAAAGGAGCACACGGACCGTCGCGCCGTCATCCTGACCCGCTCCGCCTACGCGGGCCAGCAGCGCAACGCCGCCATCTCCTGGTCCGGCGACATCGGCGCGACGTGGGACGTGCTCGCCAAGCAGATCCCGGCGGGCCTCAACTTCTCGATGTCGGGCATCCCCTACTGGAACACCGACACCGGCGGCTTCTTCGGGTCGCGCTCCACCGACGACGAAGGCTGGGCCGACCTCTTTACGCGCTGGTTCCAGTACAGCGCGTTCTGCCCCATGCTCCGCATCCACGGAACCGACCAGCCCAAAGAGATCTGGCGCTGGCCCCAACCCACGCGTGACGTCCTGACGCGGTTCGACGAGCTGCGCTACCACCTCCTGCCTTACATCTACTCCACCTCTTGGAAGGTCACGAGCGAGGGATCGACGATGATGCGGGCGCTGCCGATGGACTTCCGAACGGACGAGAGGGTCCTGGAGGTGACCGACCAGTTCATGTTCGGCCCTGCGCTCATGGCCTGCCCGGTGACGAAGCCGGGGGCGAGGACGCGGACGGTGGTCCTGCCAAAGGGGACGGAGTGGATCGACTTCTGGACGGGAACGCGACACCAGGGCGGGGCGACGATCGTGTCCGACGCCGTCGACAAGCTGCCGATCTTCGCAAAGGCCGGCGCGATCCTGCCCTACGGACCGTCCGTCCAGAACGCCGGGCAGTCCCAGGATCCGACGGAGCTGCGGGTCTATCCAGGAGCGGACGGGGCGTTCACCCTCTACGACGACGAGGGCGACGGCTACGCCTACGAGAAGGGAGCCTACGCGACGATCGAACTCCGATGGAACGACAAGGCGCGCACCCTGACCCTCGGAAGGAGGAAAGGAACCTACCCGGGCATGTCGCCTTCGAGAAGATTCCGGATCGTTCCGGTGCGTCCCGGGAGCGGAGTGGGTGTTCCCTCGACGGTCGGCACCCTTCGGGAAGTGCGATACGACGGGAGGCCGGTCGTGATCCGGCTCTAGATTCTCGCCGAGAGCGTCCTAGGCCGCGGCGGCTGGAACGCCCGCCCCGGCCAGCAGCGCGTACGACCGGAGCCGAGCCTCGTGGCCGTGGATCATCGTGGTGACCATCACCTCGTCGGCCTTGGTCCGGGCGGCGAGGGTCTCGATCCTCTCGCGAACCGTGTCCGGCGTGCCGGTGACGAGGCGGTCGCGTATCGAGACCGCGACCGCCAGCTCCTGCGGGTTGAACGGGTACTCCATCGCCTCCTCGGGAGGCAGGAGCAAGGCCCGCTGCCCCGTGCGCAGGCGGGCGAACGAGACGAGGACGCTCGTGGCGAGCCGCATCGCCTCCACCTCGCTGTCGGCGACGATCGCCTGGACGGCGAGGATCGCGTGAGGCTTGTCCAAGGCGCCCGGACGGAACTCGTCACGATAGGCGAGCATCGGTCCCATGGGTTCCATGTCGCTGAAGTGGGCGGCGAAGGCGAAGCCGACGCCCATCGAGGCGGAGAGGTGAGCGCTGAAGTCGGAGGAGCCCAGCAGGAAGAGATCAGGCAACGGCGCGTCGGTCGGCATCGCGGTCACCGGACGGCCCATCACCGCCAACGGTCCTTCCCCAAAGGCGATCAGCTCGCCCAGACGCTGCGGGAAGTCCTCTGCCCACAGGGCCTCGCGGCTTCCGCGCAGGGCGGTCGCCGACGCAGGGTCGGTGCCGGGAGCGCGGCCGATGCCCAGGTCGATCCGACCTGGGTAGAGCGACTCCAGCATCTTGTAGGTCTCCGCGACCTTCAGCGGCGCGTGGTTAGGGAGCATCACGCCGCCGGAGCCCACGTGGATCGTCGAGGTGGCGTTCGCGCTGAGGGCGATCATGATCTCCGGCGTGGTGCTGGCGATCGTCGGCATGTTGTGGTGCTCGGCGTACCAGACGCGCCGGTAGCCCAGCCGCTCGACGTGCTGCGCCAGTTCCACGCTCCGCCGGATCGCGTCGCCGCTGGCGACGCCCTTCGGCAGGGGCACGAGATCGAGGACCGAGAGCGGAACCATGCTCTTTTCTACGCCGCGCAAACTATGCCTGTTGTAGCGCTATCGACGATCTTTCCGGATCGCCGCCCGCTCCGCTTCGTACTTCTGAAAGGCCCGGACCGCGTTGGCGACGTTCTTATCGTCCGGATCGTCGGGGTCGCCTGACATCAGGCTGAGAATCTCGTCGTAGTCGGAGACTGCGCGCCCGGCGGCGGCCACACGCCAACGGGCAGCGAGGTCCGCGTTCTTCGTACAAAGAAACCGGATCGTCGCGGTGTGAGCCGGAGTCGCGGCGCCCTTGAGAACCGCCGCCAGCGGAGTCCGAAGGGATTCCGCTTCGAGCCCGCGCGTCTTCGTCTCAGCGATGAGGGCACGAACGAGCGAGGCCGCGTTCTCCTCGGGCTTTGCCGTCCCGACCGCCGCGCGAACGTCCGACGCCTCCGTCCACAAGCCCTCCGCGCGGGCGACGGCCAACTCGCGCTCCAAGCGGTAGCCCGGAAGCCAAGCGGAGAGGACGACCAGCCCAACCATCCCTGCTACCCCGCCTATCCACATCTTCCGACGATTCACAAAAATATTCTAGGACGCGGCGCCATGGGACTCGGGACGATCGGCCGGTCGGAGATTCCTCCGCCCTTCGCCGCTACAATAGACCATTCGATGCTGAACCTTCTCGCCGCCGCCCTCCTCCAGACGCCCGAGGCCAGCCCGGAGAGCCGGGCCGCCGCCCTCGTCGCGCAGATGACCACTCCGGAGAAGATCGGGCAACTCATGATGGACGCGCCCGCCATCCCGCGCCTCGGGGTGCCCGCCTACCACTGGTGGAACGAGGCCCTGCACGGCATCGCGCGCAACGGGGTGGCGACGGTGTTTCCCCAGGCCATCGGCCTCGCCGCGACGTGGGACCCGGACCTGATGCACGAGGTCGCGACCGCGATCTCGACCGAGGCGCGGGCGAAGAACAACCAGGACCCCAATGGGATCTACCACGGGCTGACCCTCTGGTCGCCCAACGTGAACATCTTCCGCGATCCCCGCTGGGGACGGGGGCACGAGACCTACGGCGAGGACCCGTTCCTCACCGGACGGATGGGCGTGGCGTTCGTCGAGGGCATCCAGGGCGACGGACCGATCCTGCGGGCCGTCGCGACGCCCAAGCACTTCGCCGTTCACAGCGGCCCCGAGCCGCTCCGGCACCGCTTCGACGCGAAGGCCCCCGAGCGGGACGTGATGGAGACCTACCTTCCCGCGTTCGAGGCCTGCATCCGCGAAGGCCGCGCGCAGTCGACGATGGCCGCCTACAGCGCGTTCAACGGCGTGCCCGCGACGGGCAACCCTTGGCTTCTTACGACCCTGCTGCGGGACACCTGGGGCTTCAAGGGCGCCGTCGTGTCGGACGTCGACTCCGTCGCCGACCTCTGGGAGGGCCATAAGGTCGTGCCCGACGCCGCGGCGGCGAGCGCGATGGCCCTCAAAGCGGGCGACGATCTCTGCAGCGGCACCACCTACCGAGCCCTTCCCCAGGCCCTGCAGCGCGGCTTGGTCACGGTCGCGGATCTCGACCGGGCGGCGACCCGGCTCTTCACCCTCCGCTACCGACTCGGGATGTTCGACGAGAACCCCTACCGGCGCATTCCCGCCTCCGAGATCGACAGCCCTGCGCACGACGCGCTGAATCTTGAGACCGCGAAGAAGAGTCTCGTCCTGCTCAAGAACGACGGCACGCTTCCCTTCGCCCCGTCCGTCCGGAAGATCGCGGTCGTCGGACCGACCGCCGACGATCTGGGAACGCTCGTCGGAAACTACAACGGCGATCCCTCGCACCCGGTGACGATCCTGGCGGGGCTCCGCAAGCGGGCGGACGTGGTCTACGCCAAGGGTTGCGCTCTGGCGGAGCGGCTGGACGACGGACAGGGTCCCTTCCCGCGCGGGTCGGTCGCCTCGGACGGCGCGCCGGGCTTCGTGCGCGAGGTGTTCCGGGGACGCGATCTCCAAGGCGAGCCGATCCTCAAGGGCCGCTCGGCGGGCATCGACCTGCGCTGGTCGCCCCCCAGCGCGCCGAACGGCATCCCGGCGACCGAAGTCTCGATCCGCTGGACGGGGAGCTTCACCCCGCCTGAGAGCGGCGAGGCCACGTTCGGCCTCGCCGCCGACGACGGGATGCGGCTCTATGTGGACGACCGGCTCGTGATCGACGACTGGACCCAGCACGCCGAGACGTCCCACGTCGCGCGGCTGGCGTTGACGCGAGGCAAGCCCGTCCGCCTAAGGGTCGAGTACTTCCAAGCGGAGCAGGGCGCTTCCGTGCGGCTTGGCTTCTCGATGGCGAACGCCAAAGGCGATCCTGGGATCGAGGAGGCCGTCGCCGCCGCGAAGGGCGCGGATGCGGTCGTGCTGACCCTGGGGATCACGCCCGGCCTTGAAGGGGAGGAGATGAACGTCGATGCCGTGGGCTTCAAGGGCGGCGACCGGACGATGATCGAGCTGCCCAAGCCCCAGCGGGCGCTGCTCGCGGCGATCCGGAAGCTGGGCAAGCCGACGGTCGTCGTGCTAACGGGCGGCAGCGCCCTCGCCTTCGATCCGAGCGGGGCGAACGCCGTGTTGGATGGGTGGTACTCCGGCGGACGGGGCGGCGACGCGGTGGCGGCCGCCCTCTTCGGCGACTTCTCGCCCGCCGGTCGGCTGCCGGTGACGTTCTACCGCTCGACGAAGGACCTTCCTCCTTTCGAGAGCTACGCGATGGCGGGCCGGACCTATCGCTACTTCGGCGGCAAGCCTCTCTTCCCGTTCGGTCATGGCCTCTCCTACACCAAGTTCGTCTACGGCAAGCCGGAACTCCGTCCTCTAGGGATCGTGCCGGGAGACACTTGGCAGATACGCGTCCCGATCACGAACGCGGGAGGGCGCGACGGGGAGGAGGTCGTGCAGCTCTACGCCCGATCCGCGAAGCCGCGGGCGGGCGACGCGCGGCGCTCTCTCGTGGGCTTCGCCCGGATCGCCATCCCGAAAGGCGGAACCACGACGGCGGCGCTCACGATCGTGAAAGACCGCCTACGAAGCTGGGACCCGTCCGCCAAGGCGTACGTCGTGCGTCCCGGCGAGTACGTGTTGGAGATCGGCGCCTCCTCGGCGGACGTCCGGGGTCGGGTGAAGCTCAGCCTCTAGAGGCTGAGCTTCGGCTCGTCGCTTAGGGTCTTCGGCCTTCCTTGTCGAAGTCGATACGGTGGCGGTCGTAGGCGAGAGAGCCGTGGATCTCGACCACCTGGGAGCCGCGCGTCGTGAGGCGGACCTCGCCGCCGTCGCGACCGGAGTAGGGGATGCGGAACGTCACCTCGTCGCCCCGGCGGCGGGTCTCGCCGGGAATTTCGAACCGACGCCCCTCGGCGCGGACGACGAGGCGGGCCTCGTTCCCCTCGCGCAGGTCGATGCCGTCGATGCGCAGGGAGTCGCGGTCGTAGAGGACGGAGCCCAGCCCCTGCGGCCCGCGCGGCGGCAGGTTGCCGCCCCATCCGCCGTCTCCCCGCCGGAAATCGATCTTGTCCTTGCCGAGAAGCTCGCTGTCGCGGCTCAGGACCAGATCGTCGCCCCGCCAGAAGAGGGTCACTTCCGTCCGGTCGTTCCAGTTCCGATCGCGATCCCGATCGCGGCCCTCGTCTCGTCCGCGTCCGCCGCCGTCCTCGTCGTTGAATCGCAGGACGACCTTCCGGTCGCGGATGGTCCAGCGTCCGATTCGGCGTGCGTCGCCGCCCCGCGCGGCCAGGTCGGCGAGACGCCCGTAGCGGTCCACGTCGCGGTCGCTCAGGCGGGAACGCCCGCCGCGCGAGTTCCGATCGTCTCGGAACCGGGTGACGATCTCTGCCGATCCGTCGCGATCGAGGCGAAGCGTGCGTCGGATCGTGCCGTCGCGCTGGACGCTCGCGTAGCTGCCGTCGACGCGCGGGTAGTTCCGGGGCACCTCGGGCCCTCTCTGAGCGAAGGCGACCGTTCCGGTCGAAAGGAGAAGCAAGGACGCCAGCGTCTTCATGATGAACGTTGGACGACTCTCGGACTTAAGCGTTACACAGAGTCCTGGGACTTCGGAGAGGCGCACGTCCCGCTTCCCGTGTTTCCGGCTTTCCTTTCCCTGTATTCTGGCAACCATGCTGTCCACTCTCATCGCTCTTGCCGCGGGGGTCGGGATCGCCGCTCCTAAGGCCATCGTTCCCGGCGCCTTGTGGCTCGACGACCGCGACCGACACATCCAGGCGCACGGCGGCGGCATCCTGAAGGTCGGCGACACCTACTACTGGTTCGGGGAGGATCGCGCGGAGGATAACCCGAAGGAAGGGCGGTTCGTCTCCTGCTACAGCTCGAAGGACCTGACCCGATGGCGCTTCCGCCACCGAACCGCCTTCACGCCCGATGCGAGCGGCCTGGGCGAGGTAGTCGAGCGGCCTAAGGTCTACCACGACGTCAAGCGCAAACGGTTCGTGATGTACCTTCATCTCGACGACGGCCGTTACCGCGCGGCCGAGGTAGGCGTGGCGGTCAGCGACCGCATCGACGGCGACTTCAAGCTGGTCAAGCACTTTCGTCCTCTCGGATGTCAAAGCCGAGACATCGGACAGTTCGTGGACGACGACGGCACGGCCTACCTCGTCTTCGAGGATCGTCCGGCGCAGGGCTTCCACATCGCCCGTCTTTCGGAGGACTTTATGGACGTGGTCGAGGACACCTGCCTCGTGAAGGCCCCGCTTGAAGGCGGGGCGGTGGTGCACTACGACGGCCTGTACTACGCTATCGGCTCCGCCCTCACCGGCTGGGATCCCAACCCGAACAAGTACGCGACGGCGAAAAGCCTCAAAGGTCCCTGGACCGAGTTCCGCGACGTCGCCCCGCCGGAGACGCGCACCTACGGTTCACAGTCCACCCTGATGCTGAAGGTGGTCGGGAAGAAGGGGACGAGCGTGATCTTTATGGCCGACCAGTGGCGACCCCGCACCCAGTGGGACTCGCGCTACCTCTGGATGCCGCTGGAGATCGGCGGCGGAAACCTGCGCCTGCCCGAGCCCCGCCCCTGGACGATCGACGTGAGATCGGGTCTGACCACCATCCTTCCCTAAAACTCAAGGCGTCGTCCGACGGCCCTCCTCACGGGATAACCGAGAGGGCCGTCGTTGTTCGATCGTATGTACGCCGATCCGCTTCGACATCCACTCTCGGCCTGGTCGCGCCCCGTTTCCCGCCTTCTCTCCGACTCGCGCGAAAAACGCGTTTGTCCCGAGAACAATCTCGTTGTGACCGGGAAATCGCGGGGTCTAGAACCTTTAGCCGCGCCCTTCGCTCGTCGACCTCGGAGGGAGGCCGACGCCCTTCCGGCGCGAAACGCGTTCCCCAGAAAACGTGAGAAAGAAGCCTGACCGTCCCCGGTCGGCTGGCGGATTTATTATCCGCCGGTTGGCTCGCCGGAGATACGATGGACTGCGACGATGGAGCCGAACGACGTTCTCGACGCGACCGATCCCGAGCCTCCGAAAAGCCGCCTCAACGCGGTGGTGGCGGTGACCGTCGCGATCCTCGCCACCTTTATGGGACTGTGTAAGGTCAAGGACGACAACATCGGCCAAGCCATGCAACAGGCCCAGGCCGACAAGATCGACGACTGGGGCTGGTACCAGGCGAAGAAGACGCGCGACGAGATGATGCAGGAGCACCTCGCGACCTTAAGTCTCGCCATCCCCGACCCTACAGCCCACGCCGAGGTCGTTCGCGTCCGATCGGAGCTCGAGAAGAAGAAGGGAGAGCTAAAGGACACCCAGGCGAAGGCGGAAAAGGACGAGAAGGACTACGACGCCCTGAACTACCGCGACGATCAGTTCGACCTTTCCGACAGCGCGCTCGCCCTCTCGATCTCGATGCTCGCGGTAACCGCTCTCACCCAGAAGCGCTTCCTGTTCTTCATCGCGCTGGTTCCGATGCTCTTCGGCGTCCTGATGGGCCTCGCCGGCCTCTTCGGCTGGCACATCCACCCGGATACGGCGGCCTCCTGGCTCGGAGCGTAAGACTCAGACAAGCCTCCTCGTTCCCGGCGGCAAGGTCACAATAGAGCGAATGGCCGATTATCGAGCGTTGCGGGACGAGGAGATGCCGGAGGCGGTCGATCTCTGGACGACGGTCTTCGGCGTGGGGAAGCCCTTCTTCACCTCGCTCCTGGAAGGTGGCGGCACGGGGGACAACGTTTCGCTCGCAGCGATCGAGGGAGGAAGGATCGTTTCGTCGGTCCACGTCTTTATGCGCCGGATTCGCGATCGCGAAGGACGGCCCCAGAAGGTCGGCGGCATCGGGAGCGTCTCGACGCATCCGGACTACCGAAAGCGCGGCCACTCGGGCCGTCTGCTGACGATGGCGATGGAGTCGATGGAGCGCGAGGGCTGCGTCTGGAGCCTGCTCGGCACCGGGGTCAACGACCACTACGCGCTCTACGGATGGCGAACCGTGAGCACGCCGGAACCTTGGGGCGCTCTACGAGCGGACACTGCCGGACAGGCGGCGAGGCTCGTTCCAGACGACGCGACGCTGGCTGAAATGGCGCCGCTCTACGATGCCACGAGCGCGACGCGTCCGATGGCGACGGTCCGCAGCGAACGGACATGGCGAACGGCGGTCCGCTACCGTCTCAATCCTGCGGATCCGTTCTTGTTCGGCGCCTACGAAGGTGACCGGCTCTCCGCCTACCTCGTCGTCCGGGTCTCCTCCGACGGATCGTCCGCCGACTTCGTCGAGGCGTCGGGCTCTCCGGAGCGACTGCCAAGCCTGTTCGGGGCAGCCGCCCAAGCCCTTCGCGCCAAGGGCATCGAGAGGGTCACTAGCGCGTTGCCCGAAGGTCGGGAGTCGGAAGCTTTCGCCGGGGTGGTCGATGCCGTTCGACGGGCGGAGTCGCGGGGGGCGATGCTTCGCCCGATCGCGGATCGGATCTCGTGGCCCGATCTGTTCGCGCTCTACGGCGATCCGCGCGGGCGTCACTGCGACCTGGATACGTTCTAGGGATCCGCCGATCGAAGGATCCCTTGCCGTCTTCTTCGACGGCAAGGGGAGAGGCGCTTCTTAGTCTTTCGCCCAGAACATCTCACCCGCGTTCTCGAAGATCACCGCCTCCTTGAGGACGCTAAGGGCCTTTCGCAGGCCTTCGAGCGAGTTCATGAGACCGTCTTCGTGCTCGATGCTCAGAACATGGTCGTAGCCCTCGGTGCGAAGCACCGAGCAGAAGTCCTTCCACCAGCCCAGCGTGTGGCCGTATCCCACGGATCGAAAGACCCAGGAGCGGTTCTTGATGTCGCCGTAACCTTTCGTGTCAAGGTTGCCGTTGCGCCCCGAATTGATCGGGTCGATGCGGGTGTCCTTTGCGTGGACGTGGAAGAGCGCGCCCGCACGAGCGAGTTCGCGTACGGCGGCGATAGGGTCGATGCCCTGCCACCAGAGATGGGACGGATCGAAATTCGCGCCGATCCGGGAGCCCGCGGCGTCTCGAAGCTTCAGCAACGTGTCGTTCGCGTAGCAGACGAAGCCCGGATGCATCTCGATCGCGAAGTTGACGTCGTGTTCGTCGAGGAATCGGTTCTGCTCCGTCCAGTAAGGGATGACCTTCTCCGACCATTGCCAGTCGAGGATGGCTCGGTACTCGTCCGGCCAGGCGCAGGTGACCCAGTTCGGGTTGATCGCGTTCGGTCCGTCGCCAGGGCAACCGGAGAAGCCGTTCACGATGCCGATGCCGAGCTTGGCGGAGAGCTTGACGCTGTTCACGAAAGCGTCGTGATGCTCTTTGGCGATCTTCGGATCTGGATGGAGCGGATTGCCGTGGCAGGAGATCGCAGAGATCGTCAGCCCCCGGCTCTCGACGTCGTAACGCAGTTCGCGGAGCTTGCCCTCGTCCTCGATGAGGGCGGCGACTGCCTCGTTCGTTCCACCTAGGTGGGCAGAACCGGGATAGGCGCCCGCGCCGAACTCGACAGCCTTGATACCTTCCCCGGCGATAATGTCCAAAGCCTCGGCACGGGTCTTGTCTCCGAACAGGGCGGTAAAGATTCCGATCTTCATTGGTCTAGCCGCAACTATACCGTGGCGTGGGCGGCCCGCCTACTTCCGGCATCGCATCGCTCGTTGATATCATCGAGGAAGCAAACGATTCTTTCGAGCATCGTCCGGCCTATCTCGTCCGTCCTTTGGCTATGGCCGATTTGCGGAGGGAAGAAGTTCGACGCCTTCGGCATGCCTGTCGGAGCGTTTCCGAGGCGATCCGATCTATTCGGGCGGTTCGAACGGGCCTGGGATCGGGACCGGGGTATCTGGAATGCCGTAAAGGCGACTCACTGAGTCTGCCGGACTCGGTAGAAGCGAGCGTCTTCGAAGCGGTTCGTCCGCTGGACCGCGCGATCGCCGACTGCCTGAGTGAACGGCTCGCCGAAGCCCGGGAGGCGCTCGCCTTCGCGAAGGCGGCGATTAACGACCGTGAGTGGGCGGACGCGACAAAGGACCTCGATCGATGTCTTCTCGCGCTGGAAGACGTTGAGCGACGTCTGCATCGGGAGCTTCCGGCTCCTCTTGGCTGGCTCCGGGCCTCGCTACGCTAGTCATTTTGGCGTCCAAATCCGGTACTGCCCGCTCGCGTGGAGCAGGCCGAACAGGTATAGCAGCCCGTCGTAGTATCGCCACTGCCCGCTTGGCACGGGCGCGTTCCAAAGAGCCTCGATGAACGCGGGCGCATCCTTTGAGCTGGCCGCCATCGCCGCCACCGCGTTCATCGCGACGTGGCCACCCGACTGATAGGCGACGGTCGGCTTCCCGTCCAGGGTGTAGCCTGAGACGTAGGCGGGCTTCTGGGTGGCGAGGAAGGTCAGCATCCGGTTCGACTGCTCGACCTGCCACGGGTCCTTGCCGAACCAGAGCCAGTCCATCGCAAGGTTACCGCCAACGCGGAAGGCGTCGGAGCCGAATCGGTCGTTCGTGCTCTGAGGGTCCCAAGGGGCTTTCTGTGGCTTCCCGTCGAAGCCGGAGTAATCGGGATAGAGACCGGTCGTGGGATAGGCGGCACAGCGGAGAAGTTCTCGGCTCTTCGTGGCCGCCTCCTTCCAGAAGGGTCGGTCTTCTTCCGCCCAGCGGGCCCACAGTTCGTAGAAGGCGGGCAGATGGTAGGAAGGGTCGGTGAACTTCGCGGCGTCGCCGCTCGGCACGAACACGACCTGCTTGGCCGTCGGGTCGAACATCGCCGTTCCGGGCACGATCCGCTTGCCCTCGCGCATGGCATGGAGAATCGTGTCGGCCTCTTTTCGATACGTTTTGTCGCCCCAACGTCCAGCGGCGAAGAAGAGGGCGGTCGCGAAGTATTCCTCGCCGTCGGAGGCGGGCGTCATGCCCCGAACGTTCCCGGACGTGTCGCACTGCCAGGCGAAGAAGCCCTTGTACGGCCCGTCCGCGTAGCGCATATACCTCTTTGCCCATCGCCAAAGGCGATCGAACTCCTCACGATGGCCGAGTTGAACGGCGATCATCATGCCGTAGGACATCCCTTCCGTGCGCACGTCGTCGTTGCCCACGTCTTTGATGTAGGCCATGTTGGAGCCGACCGGATAGTAAACACGTTGGATCGCGTCGTCTCCGTAGAAGAGTTGCCGCCAAGCCTTGTCGAGTTTGGCGATGATCGCCGCGTTCCCCTTGCCAAGATCGCGAAAAGCGTTGCGATATTTCCGGGTCGCGAAAGAGCGGGGACTTTGGATCTTCAAGGGACGAACGATATCGCTAGTTAGGACCAGAGGGAGGGCGGAGAGGAGCATAGGAGAGTTCCGAGCGATCTTTGATCAGAGACGGATTTACCGTTATATACCCTCGTCTCAGGAGGCAACGCTCAAGGATTGTCGGCCACCGCCGACTCGACCGCGAGTTGGAGCTGAACGAAATCGGGAAGGTCGCCGAGACTCTTCGTCTTTTCGGAGTAGGTGACGACGCCCCGGTGGTTGATCACGAACGAGGCGCGGGCGGCGACGGCGAGTCCTCCGAAATCAGGCCACACCACGTCGTAGGCCTTGGTGACCGTAAGGTCGTGGTCGCTTAGGAGCGAAACCGTTATGTGATTCGCCGCCGCCCAAAGCTCCTGCGCATAAGGAGGATCGGCGGAAATGCCGTAGACCACCGCGTCGTCCAAAGCCGAAATCTCCTTGCCCGCGCGACACATCTTTTGGGTGCCGACGGGGGTATGAACGGCGCGGAAAAAGAGAAGCGCGATCACGTCCTGCCCCCGATGCTGGGAGAGGGTCACCTTTTTTAAAGTTATCGGAAGTGGATGTCGTGAGGATGAAACCGGGAACGATGGTCCTGGAAACAAGCGGTAACCGCGAACGGTACCCTTTTCCCTATGGACTTGAAGTGGGGCGTGGACCTAGGTGGAACGAAGATCGAGTGCGCGGCGCTGGACAACGGACGGGCGATCGCCCGCCGACGCGTCCCGACGGAAGCGGAACAAGGCTATGACCATATCCTCGGGCAGATCGCGAAAGTGTTGGATGAGACGGCCGCTGAAGTAGGGCAGAAGCCTCTGGCGGTCGGCGTCGGAACGCCCGGCAGCGCGGACCCGAGGACGGGTCTGATGCGCAACGCGAACACGACCGCTTTGATCGGTCGCCCCCTCCCCGCCGATCTCCAGCGAAAGCTCGGTATTTCGGTTCGCGTAGCGAACGATGCGAACTGCTTTGCCCTCGCAGAAGCGACCCTCGGAGCGGCCAAAGGATACGGGACCGTGTTCGGCGTCATTCTAGGAACGGGCGTCGGCGGCGGGGTCGTGATCGACGGCAAGGCTTTGGACGGTGCAAGCGGCATTGCGGGGGAGTGGGGCCATAACGTGCTGGAGCCAGGAGGCGAACCCTGCTACTGCGGCAAGGTCGGTTGCGTTGAGACGGTGTTAAGCGGACCTTTTCTCGAACGCTGGAATCTGAAGCGGATCGGGGAAAGGCGTTCGCTAAAGGAGCTCGCTTTCGAGGACGGAGCGACCATCGACCGGCTTTGCGAGATGTTCGGACGAGCCTTGAGCGTGATGGTCAATATTCTCGACCCGGACGCGATCGTTTTGGGCGGCGGAGTGAGCAACGTGGATCGGCTTTACTCCGATGGAGTAGAGTCGCTCAAGCGGCACGTCTTCCACGACGCCTATCATCCCGTCGTGCTACGGCCTCTGCTGGGAGACAGCGCGGGCGTGTTCGGCGCGGCGATGCTCTGAGCCCGCGTTCGGGGGACGCCCCCCCCCTTCGGACGCACGAAGGCCCCCTCGTTCCTTTCGGACCGAGGGGGCCTTGTCGTGATTATTTACCCGGCGGTGCACTTAT
>Ga0160428_1000930_pt1 | contig 26298 bp, 30 predicted proteins | sample SolpanmetagenomM_FD_108198 | JGI IMG/M metagenome (GOLD analysis project Ga0160428, IMG submission 108198) | Solar panel surface microbial communities from Lawrence Berkeley National Laboratory, California, USA - M | ecosystem: Engineered > Built environment > Solar panel > Unclassified ... | reverse complement strand
TGAGACATCTCTATGCTGCAGATTGACAAAGTAGATGCAAGGTTGAAAGCTTACCAGGTAGGTGTGTGTCGGAAAGGAAGGGGCAGGGTTAGTTGCTATTTCACGTAAGACAACCTGGAAACAAGTCACAAGGCACAAGTCATTAGGTCACGGGATCTGAAAATTTCAAGTACACAAAATCTCGTTAAGGTATGCTTTCGTAGAACCATGCTGTCTCTCATGTTGCTGTGTCTATGTGCTCCTCCGCAGATGCAAGGAGCGGTACCCAAGTTTACCATGCAGTATTTAGGAGAAAAACAGCTTTTTCTGTGCGCGATCAGTTTCTATTTCTTTCATCGATCGTCCTCTCTTTTTGGATGAACTCTTCTCAGGAACAGAGTTATTTCGTTTCATCTCAGGTATAGTCTCGTCTGTACTCGTAGCTTTGACCACCTCTTCAATCGTTTGTCGCGACAGACATAGATCAATATGCTCATTGAATGCTTTGTCATCCGCAGTCTGTGGCCGTGAACATATCGGACAGCTCCAGAGCTGCTCCTCTTCGACCCTTGGTTTGTCCGCGCTGCTATTTACCGGGTTTGGTAAAATGGCTTTGCCATGAGCATGTCGCTCTGTTCCCACCCCGACATTGCTACGTCCTTCTGCTTCTTGACTCAGCATTTCGATTTCATTCATCTCATCTTGGAGTTCCTGCCTCGCAGCATCTTCAAACTCAGTCTCCGGCCAGACTTCCCATTGCTCGTCGTCGCGACTAGCAGGTCTCGGCGTTGAGTCTCCGCTTGCAGGTTTGTTGGATTTTGCCATACCGAAGAAGTCGATACCGTCCTTCTTCATGCTGACCAGGTTCGTGCATCGAAGACCCATCAACCGCAACGTTAGGCCCGGATTCTCCTTTTCCAGCTTGACGAGCATGGGTATGGAGTACTTGTAAAGGTCGTCCGCCTTATGAACTGCTGTCGGTGGAATAGTCTGCCGTGTATAAACTTCGTATGAATGGAGTTTGATTTTGAGGACAAGTGTCCGACCCTTAAACTGCGTCCTTTTCAGGTCTTTTTCGAGTTCTTCGGCAATGTGGCGCAGTTTTGTGCGCAGATCGGGACCGCTTATGTCACGGAATGTGCTCTCTGTGCCTACACTTTTACGCTCTGATTCCTCTGCAGGTCTTATATCTGTTCTGCCTATACCTAGATAACACGTCATCAAGAACTGGAAGGCTTTTTCACCGAAGAGTCGTGGCAGAAATCCTCGATGTGCATAGATGTCGCCGCATGTTTTGACCCCAATAGCATCAAGCTCTCTCTCAAACACTCGACCAATCCCATTGACTTTTCGTGTAGGCATATCTCTCATGAACGTCATGATAGCAATACGATCATTTGGAAGATGGAATTGTCCATTGGGCTTATTCTTGTTTGATGAAAGCTTAGCAAGCTTAGAATTTGCTGCAATTCCTGCACAACTATTAGCCAGATATAAACTTTACTCATGCTTGGGCGCGTACTTACCAGCGCTCACCGTGATCCCTGACTTTTGAAATACTTCCGCACGCATTTGCTCGACAACTTCTACCGGATCGCGTTCATGCTCATTGCAGTATTCCGTAATATTGAGGTAAGCTTCATCGAGCGAGGCACTCTGAAATCTCGGGTCATATTCTGCAAATACAGACCTGACAATCTGTGCTATTCGAGTATATTTGTCGAAGTTAAGTGGCAGGCAAACCAGTTGCGGACACAATTTTCTCGCCACGAAACCAGCCATACCACTTCGACATCCAAATTTGCGAGCGTGGTAGTTGCATGTCGTCAAAACACCCACGCCGACTGCCATAGGTACTTCTTTAAGCTCAGGACGATCGAGCTCTTCTACAGCGGCATAGAAAGCATCGGCATCACAGTGAACAATATATTGTGATAAATCTCTGCTAAGCTCGAGCTCGTTGATATATTCATCAGCCCGTCGAATGTCAGACGATAGATCAAGTTTCTCAAGTTGTCGCCTCCTGCTCAGGATGCGGTTGATTTTCTCGGTAAGGTTTTTGTCCTTATTCTCCTCGTTGTTGAAGAACTTTGAGCCTTTTGATGCATTATAGATGACTTCGGAAACCTTTCTCTGGTCGACAGCGTCTTGTCCAGCCTTAGTCAAACTGGGGCCAAGGAGGTGGTATTTGAGTGTTTCATGGTCGACAGCGTTTTGTGCTTTGACAGACGAAGCCTCTTTTAAAGTAGGGTCAATCACGTCTTCCAACGTGCCATCATCTGTGTAGTCTTCCGCCATCATCGGCTTGACACCGGTGTCTTAGAAATCGAGACATGCCACGACTACAGCATTCCCAGACTGAGTATGATGGTTGACGTCTATCAGAGGTTTGATATTGCCGTTGCGAAGTTTCAGCACAGCAGTTTCAGCAAAGACCCTGAGATCGTGCTTCAGAGATGGATTTTGAGCCGCTCAAGGCTAGTTCTCCACTCTGGTTGGCTAGACGATAGTGGTTACGACATTTCTGTGGGGGCAGCGAGAAATGGCGTTACAGATCGTACATGCGAAAAAGAGATGGGCTTCTGTTTACTGAAACTCTGAAACTCGTCTCAAACAACCACTGAACCATCACTACTGTCGCTATCTCGAAACTAATAGTACTTATCTGGTAGCTGCCATTATACTCTCCAGCCTCCCAGTTATCGTTAAGCTACTGCGAGACTTGATCGCTGTGAAGCCGCCGCCGATACAAAACAACCTGAAACACAACTCCTCATCACGAATAGTGGCAATGTCATCTTGAACTCTCCCTAGCATATGTCGACCTTGTAATGTAATGCATCTCCCACGAATATTATATCTATCATGTCCACGATCAGAGACCGACCCAAGGGCCTTGCGCCAGCTCCTCTGAAACCACGACTCGCAGCCAACATATCGAATCCAAAGTCCACACCACCACCTCGCTTGACTGTTCGCTCTCAAGACTCGCCCGCCTCACCTGCCTCCGCCGCACCTCCTCGACGACCTCTCGTTGCTACGACCACTGCTAATGCGCGACAATCTCCTGCAACCCCTACAACAACCGCGGCAGCATCGAAGAACGCAAACATATCCACTCCGACGAACAGACCTCTTCTAAGAGCAGCGCGGCCCACTTCTACACAGTCACCGCCTACACCAGCGAGCACAAATTCACGTTCTACAACACCAATCACAACCGCCAGAACAGCCAATACAACGAACAGGACGCTACGCGAAGCGCCATCGAATAGAACATTACGGGAAGCACCATCGAGTAGAACACTACGTGGAGCGGCATCAAGCCGGACACTCCGCAAAGCGCCCTCGACCTATTTCAGCCCATCCGAGACACGATCTAGAGCTGCTTCTCCGGTGCGGCCGCCCTTGGTTCAGAAAACGTCAAGTTTTGTGTATGCCAATGGAGAGGCTGGAGAAGAGATCATCAAGAATCCAAGAGGTAGTGATGCACAGTCAGTGCGAAGTAGGTCGCCGGTGTGCATATTCGCAAATAGTACACAGCAAGAGAATGTTCAGTCTGCCAGAAGTTCAGTGGCTTCTTCAGTAGCTCCGCCATCAACAATCCCGTTGGTAGCTCAGCCTATAGCACAATTATTGACTCCGGTATCAGTAAAAGCCATGGCAGGCGGGTCAAAAAGTATTGCTTCTAGACTTGATGAGCTTGCAACCCCAGACAATCGACCAACTACACCTGCAATAAATACCAGCCCGAATCTGGAACAGACTGAATCCATACAACAGCTGTCTACTGCATTAAACAACCTGGAAAGAGCAGCCTCACCTGCGGATAGCGACATATCCACAGGCATTCCAGACTCGACTCCACATGTTACGAGGACAAAAATATCTGTAGATTTCCCATCGAAACTGCCTTCCCCTGCCCGGCGGCGAAGTATTGCTGTGGAGAGGAAGACATCGCTAAACTCCACCTTTTCGCCTGGTCATCGCAAAATCCAGAGTGTTTCTGCGGCGACTCCTCCACCCCCACGGTTATCGAGGATAGATACCGGCATCATTGCATCCCCGATATCTGAATCAGTTGTCGACTCACCACTACCATCGCGATTGCCACGAAGGTCTATAGATGCTGGAACAGCGACTACAATCAGTGCCGAACAGGAAGGAGGCGAACCATCGCAATCGCCAGAAGAGACTGAGTCTGAGGCGCCAGCTGCTCATGTCAAGATTGGAGCAGCACGACATGAGCGAAAACTTCTTGACTTGGAAATCAGTAACTCTTCCTTACTTGCCATCAATCGATCTCTGGAGCGCGAAGTACTAAAACAGAAATCGGAGTTACGACGCTTGAGACGTGCTACTCGAGGTGGAATGGTCAACAATCGTACCAGCTGGCTTTCTGAGATGTCCATGGGCGAGGATGCGTCAAGCGATATGGGTATGAGCTCGCCTGCGGATAGTGAGACCATGGAACAATCAAGAATAGACGAGTTCGATACACCAACCAAGTCTTATGGTCTACCAACACAACCCAGCAACGATAAAAGGACCAATTTGGATCTGTCAAAGCACAAGGACCTCCTGATCGACAGCCAAAAAATGAATCTATCGCTGCAGCGTTGTCTTGGTATGACAGAACAGCTGCTCAAGGATGCAAGCAAGGCGTTGGCATACCAACCGAAAGTGACAAGCAAGGTAGTTTCACCAGAGGAGAGGAGTGTACAGGCAGGACACACTTTGTCTCCGAGTACTGAAGACGATTACTTTACCAAAAACTGGGACTGGACAAATGCATCGAATGGCTACAAAATGATACCACGACGCTCTCCTGATGGGAGAGAGACTTCGATGACAGATAAAGATAGTGGGGTGGAGCTGGACGATACTGCACATGATCATGTCTCAAAGGCAGTGTCGCCAAACGTAGAAGTGGATGGGGAATTGGCTTATGCTTGAAATATTCAAATGACATTTATGATATGATACACTGGATTTAGGGAACAGACAATGGCGTTCTGGCTGGATTTCGCTTTTTAGACGGTGACATGTTGGCGTGGTCAGCAGGAAAGATACCCCAATTGCTTCTGAATGTTAGTTGTTGAGAATTTATACTTGGAGCTATGCAGCACTTGGAACGACCCTTCCTTTCTATCAACAACCTCATTATTCGCATCAAGCTCCTTTGTTGACCTCTTGTCCTCTGCTATGTATCAAGCTCCTCCGAGTCCTCCGCACCAGGAGCGATCAACGGTCCGATTGACCCCGCAAAAGTTTGGTACCATTGTACCCGTTAACATCTGTTTTGGCTATTAATTAGACGCAACATATCCTCCCAAAAAACACCACATCAAGTCATTGAGTTGTGCTGTACTGACTATAGCCTCCTAACATAATCAGCCTGCTCAAGACCCTGATCCGGCCTCACAAACACCATTGAAAGCGAACCCACGGAAAGCTGAAACGAGCCTGAAACCAGATAATTACAGAAACCACGTGAAGGCGGTTACCAGGACTTTTATACTACCAGCTAGACATCATGGTCAAGGTTTCGGATGTCGTCTACTACGCTACACATCCTAACGAGCTGAAGGCGATCGCTCAATGGTATGTACGCATCTTCTCCCATCCAGGCGCAAACTAACTCCTCCAGGAAAACATGGCATAACCCCGTCCACGAGCGCGATGAATCGAAAGAGTGCGAATCACTCAAGAAATGCTTCCACTACCTCAACATGACCTCCCGCAGTTTCGCCTCCGTCATCCAAGAACTCAACCCAGAACTCCTCGTGCCAGTAGCACTATTCTACCTAATCCTCCGCGGCCTCGATACAATCGAAGATGACATGACCATCCCCATCGAGAAGAAAGAACCCGTGTTGCAAGATTTCCACAAAATCCTCGACATCGACGGCTGGACATACCACGAAAACGGGCCGAACGAGAAAGACGCACCACTGCTCAAAGAATTCAACGTGGTAATCGAAGAGTACAAAAAAGTCAAGCCCGAATACCGCGAAATCATCACAGATATAACGCAACGAATGGGCGCCGGTATGGCCGAGAACGCACGCGCCGTAGCCACCAACCAACTCAGCATCAACACCATCCCCGAGTACGAGAAATACTGCCACCACGTCGCTGGAATTGTCGGGGAAGGGCTAACACGCCTGTTTGTTGAAGCTGGGCTCGCTAACCCTGCCCTCCTACGTCGCTCCGACCTTCACGAATCAATGGGCCAATTCCTGCAACAAACGAACATCATCAGAGACATCCGCGAAGACACGGACGACAAACGCCGTTTCTGGCCTAAAGCCGTCTGGTCCAAGTACGTGTCCAACTACGAAGACCTCTGCAAGCCCGAACACCGCGGCGCAGCGCTCCGATGTAGTTCAGAGATGATTCTGCTCGCGCTCGAAAAAGCGCCCGATTGTATGTTCTACATGGCTGGCCTGAAAGACCAAAGCGTCTTCAACTTCTGCGCAATCCCACAAGCCATGGCAATCGCAACACAAGAGTTATGTTTCCGCAATGGAGATATCTTTGAGCGGAATATCAAGATTACAAAAGGGCAAGCGTGTCAGCTCATGCTGGATTCGTCGCAGAATCTGCAGATTTTGTATGATGTGTTTAAGCGATATGCGCGCAAGATTCATAAGAAGAATGATCCGAGAGACCCGAATTTTTTGAAAGTTAGCGTCGCTTGTGGTAAGGTATGTATTGAGAGAGCCTGAGCGACCGAGTCTAAGCTACATCATTTCGTGGCTGGGATGTGGATTTGAGCTGATATTTGTTATTCTCCACAGATTGAGCAATTCATCGAGACGCTCTTCCCAACGCAAGATCCCAAATCCGTGGTGCGCGCTGCAAACGGAGGTGTAGACCCAACCCCTGAAGGCAGCGCACCTGCTGCTCCAGTCGTAAAGCGCAATCGAGCCGGCAATGAGGAAGCCACGTTCAAGGAACTCATGTTCATGTCGCTGGCGGTGCTTGTTGGTATAGCTGCTGCTAGTAGTATCATGGTATGTCATATGTCGTCATCCTCTCGCATCCCATCACAAATGCACAAGTTGTAATCCTGCATCTCTGGTTCTTGAGAGATGAACGATTTTTTTGCATAATATGAAATGAGTGTAACTGATTGTTTTTCTTCTTTTCTCTCTAGGTATTCATCGCATGGTACCTGGGCGCCCGCTTCGACTTGGCATGGCAAAGAGGTCTGGAAGGCAAATTCAGCAAGCCTGGTAAGGAGGAGTTGGCGAGTATGATTGCTGAGTCGGCGAGGAAGGCGAGTGCGACGGTCACGAAGCGCGTTGTGGAGACGATGCAGCGGGAGTTATGAGCTGGGATGATGTAAGTTATTTGGAGATTGTGTGAATTGGTGGAGAGAGGGGGAAAAGGCTGGGAGGGGAGATGTTGGGGATGATAGGGTGTTTGAGAGGGCTGTGTGTAAAGAGTTGGCTTGTTTGTGTGATCACTGGGAGGGACGTTGAACGAAAGGCCCGATTAGCCGAATGCATGGGTCCAAGTTGGCGAGTATAGAATAGTAAGAATACTTACTCATAGTGACTTATCTAATATAAGTATGTATGTATGTATTTCAATATCCTTCTCCCATCACTCCAGAAATGGTCTCACTTACTCAGTCAGACTTTCGCGCTGTTCGTTCTTAATAAAGGCTTTCAAAATGATGTAGGTTAACAGGACCACAGGCAAGTGAAAGTTGTCTGCTACTTGAAATCGTGGGTATCATATGAAAAATTGCTAAAACTATTCCTAAGTTCGTTCCCTACCCAACCCTGTCATCCTGAACAACCCAGGCCCAGAAACACGAATACGCTTGACTTCGACAGACCGCGAGATTCAGACAAGCCCGTGGAAATGGCCTCAAGCGGTGTCGACGTGATTGCTTGACGAGCAATGCTTTCAAGCGTCCTCATCAACATTCAAGCTGACACCTTCACCGCCCTCTCCATCTTCATCTTCATCAGACTCAACCCCTCCTTCATCAGCCACATCTCCATCTGCATTGGACTCATCGTCCGTGAATGATGCAAAAGACTCGTTGTCATCCTCATCAGCCTCAACTTGTGCCTTATTCGACGTCAAGGATTCGTCGTCTTCGTCTTCGGCCTCACCGTCACCACCAACATCACTCTCACCACGCTTCCTCTTCCTCAACTCCCTCAACTCAGCCGTAGCCAACTTATTAAGCTTATTCACATCACCCGTCCTACTCCCCTCAACGCCCTTCTTACCAGACTTCACCTCGGCATCGCCCTCAGCCTTGGCAGAAACAATCTCATCACCTTTAGTCTCCAGCGCCGTAAACCAAGGCAACTTCCCTCTCAAAAAATCATTCAACACCATTTTCGCCACCCCATCCAAATCCGGCTCTCCTCCCTTCAACAACCTCCCTCCCTTCCTAGCCAACTGCTCCAAGAAATCATAATGGTCTTTATAATCCACCATCTCATACGTCTTAAGCACATGTTTCTTCTTGCATTTATTCAGCGCCGCAGCGACGTATTGTTCCGGGTTTTCTACATTCTCCACTCTTACAACACCTTTGAGTAATATGTCCTGTGGCGTGTCTGCTTCCTTTGGTGGCACGACGCCGGGACAGTCGATGAGATAGATGCGTTTCATGAGCGTGACGTATTGCCAGACTTTTGTCTCGCCGGGGATGGGAGCGACTGTGGCGACCTTTTTTTTGCGGAGAGTGTTGATGATGGACGATTTGCCAGTGTTTGGGTAGCCGATTAGACCGACGGAGATTTGTTTGCGCGAGGAGTGCAGCGTGGAGAATTGGCGGAGGAGGGAGATTAGGGTGCCTTTGCCGAAGGAGTTTGTGAGGGAGGCGTGGAAGGCGAGGGTTGGGTAGGATTTGGAGAGGTGGCGGACCCAGTGGGCCTGGTGATGTTTCGTCAGCTTAATTGTTCATGTTTTTGAGTGTAATGAACAAATAGAATCATGAAATGTCTGTAACATTACTAAGAGACGCTCCTACTAAACCACGACCAGTGCCGCGGAGAAAGGCCTCAACTCAAACGGAACAGCTTGACTCCTGTTTGGACGGTCATCAAGACGACGGCCATCCTGTGCTTTTTCTTGTCCTCTTGCGAAGATTTCGATGGAGCGGCGGAGTCAAAAGATTAATATTGCAAAGTTGTAACAGTCGCCATACTTGGGTGGTTGCTTGTGAAAAAGCAGAATGACGTCTTGACTTAACGATGCGACAGGTGGTGGAAGAGAAGGTATAGACTTACAGCGACTGAGGTAGGCACTAAATCGCATTTGTTGAGGACGAAGAGGAGATGTTTGTGTGGTGCTTCTTCTTTGATGTATTTTTCTACACTCCGACAGCGTGTGCCTTCCGGATCTCTGGCGTCAAGGACGTGAATGACGACGTCTGATGAATCGATGACCTGGCTGATATTAGGTGAAGGTCGTTATTTTCTGGCTACGAAAACGACGCACCTTGTAAAGCTCATTCCAGATTCTCTTGCTCTGTCCCTTTGTGAAAATTGGCTCAACAGCAGTGGTAAGTGTACCGCTGCCAGCAGTTTCTTGACCAAGTGCGCCACTAAGTAACAATTCCTGCTCCTGTCGTTCGAGGAAAGTATCGTACGACTTTACACTTTGCCCAGCTAAGTCCTCGATCGAGCTGATATCCAACTTGACCCTTTTTCTTTGCGCCTTTGGTCCAAACGTGTCTGCGAAAGGTCTTTGTTCTACAGCGATTTTTGCTTGATGTTGCTTTACCCCGTTCTTGGTCTCGTCATCTCTGATCAAGCTCATCGGCAACTTGTTTGATTTCAGTAGGTACGAATACGGGTCACTAGCATTTTTGGCAATGGCTTCTCGAAACTGTTGCAGGCTGTCTTGGCCGATAACCCGAGTGTTTGTGAACCATTTTCGATTAGGCTCGATGCGAGCGACTGGGACTTCTCGAGATTGGAATGAGGCGGCTTGTGTAATGTCGCCTTGGGCATTGCGCACTGCTCTTCCATCTTTGAACATGTTAAGCGTCTTGACTTTTTTCGCGGATCTGTGTACCAGCTTGTTAGCATTGTGGATGGTGCATTTGCTGTCTCCTTATCCCCACCTGTAGAAGTTCTCTCCCTTCACCTTGACATTGCCCATGCCATCTCCAGTCTTCCCTTGCCTCTCCCTCCTCGCCGCCTCTTTCTTGCCGGTACCCATGTTGTCGGTTCTATGTTAAGAACCGCAAAGCAAATATCGGCTGAGAAAGAATAGGTTGCTGGAACGATGAACAAGCTTCACAAGGGAACACAAGAGGATATCAAGGTCGATAGTGCACTTAGGAAGAAGAGTTGTTCAATGGAGAGGTTACTTGGAGAAAAAAGTCCTAGAACCGACGCACGTGACAAAACAGGGTCCATCGACCTCGAAGCAAAATATGATGTTGGACGCATTGACAAAGTCAAGCTCAAGCTCAAGCAACAACAACCACAATGTCACGAAGAGCAACATTGGTGCAACGATGCGCATCGTGCACACACGCTACCACTAGATCGTTTTCGACAACACCAGCCATTCGCCGCATCGGTCCAGAATCTCCACGATATATTGATATTCCCGAACCACCACAAAAGACATTCGATCCAAGACCTCGCATAAAAGGAGTGCTGCCCGTACCCAGAGATATCTTCTCCAAACGGCGTGGTGGTGTCGACAAAGTTACACCCGAATATCTCGATAACACGACACAAGTTGGCGAGCCACGAACCAGACCATCGCACGATAATGAGGCCGCATTGAACGACTGGAAGCTGCGTATGGCAGAGAGGAGGCGACAGAATTTGCGTGAAGGGTTGACGGAATTGCATACCCGACGAGTAAAGTTTGATACGTCAATGGCAAGGAAAACTGCAAGGAGACAAGCAGAACGACAGCAGCTCATTGAGGCCGCCGAACGAGAAGATGAACGTCTTACGAATCCTACAACGACGGCTCTCATCAAGAGCGCGCAGACTGTGAATGGACGACTACCAGATCCGAATCGTGAACAAAGACTAGCAGAGATGAAGTCTAGAGTGGAGGCCAAGGAGGCTCAAAAGGCCAGCGACAGACAGGATGCCTTACACACTCTCTACATGCATGCGCGGAATTTCATCGTCTCTGAGCCACAACTGGACAAGGCGATTGATAAGGCGTTCGGCACAGCAACAGAGCCTGTAGTATGGAGGAACCGGGGCAGCAGCATATGGAGTGAGGCTGTGCCGCAATCTATTCAAGACAAGTTAAACGCGGCTAACAGGTCACGCGGCACGGTCATGGATAATGACTGGATCGCTAACACGACATTGAAGAGAGTCGGGAAGATTGCCGAGCAACTGACTGGTGGGAAGATGGAGAAGGTGAAGAATTAAGGAGCTCAAGGCGGAGGACGACGCCACTGGGCGAAGTTAGATTTCAACAGCTGGGAATATGAGATGGTTATGACTGCGCCTGGTTAGATGTTTTCATTGATTAATTTACCACCGTCACCTCGCTTGTCGCTTAGCCTGTCTGCGCTTCAGGGCACTTCCTTCTCCAGGTTCTTGGTTCGGTCGCCCCTTCCCGCCCGTTGGTAGTCTGTTTATGCAGGTCCCAGATCTCCACACCTTAATCTTGTTTTGCGCGTGTTCTCAAATCTCAGCACGACCTCACAGGTCGACTTATGTTGGCTCGTGGCAGATCGACTTGATCCCGCACTAGAAGCCGTCGTTGTCGGGGTGAGTCTCACATCCTCAGCTCATACTGCTTTCAGCTCAACGTGCGGGGTTCGAGGTCTTCATCCTGTTTTGGACGTCCGGTAGACGAAACACGGAAAACCACCAACGATGTTGCTTCTTTGAGAGCACAATAACGACGTGTAAGCTTTGCCACATGACCTTGATGCGTGGCTGATCGCAAGGCTTACTTGTTCAGACAGCGCGTGCCATGTTTGTTTCATATTACAACATTGTGGCTTGATCGGTCCCCGAGCCGTTCCCACCCTACAGCCCAATGCTTCGACTACGCGTGCTTCAAATCGTTCTAGCGCCTCTTCCATACTAGCAAATGTACAACAATACTCCACCATTTCGAGGCAAAAGCTTTCATCTCCACGATACTCAGGTCGGACATTGACCATTGACTAGTCCAGTCTTGGCCATCTATTCAGGCGTCGCGACCAGTACCTCCTATACGTACCGACGATGAAGCTCCAACCCATTGTCCATTTTGGGCAAGGTCTCGAAGTCTTGTTTACTTGACACCACATATATGCCGTGCAAGACTCGACTAGAAAAGGAACGATCCCTGCTCTGTACAATTGGGTTTTATTCTCCATCAGCTTCTTTGTTCATCAGCATTCACATCTCACCTTAGTCACTCGCTTCACAGTCGCTCGTTTTACAGTCACTCGTTTATAATATTCTCAGCATGTCTTCCAAGCTCTTTCTCTCTTTGCTAGGTGGCCTGTTGGTCTCCCATGCTGCCGCCCTTCCTGCCCCTCAAGGCCTTGACTTTGATGCCATCCTCGACTTGCCACCTGCGCCTACGCCTACTATCGCTGTTGGTGTTTTGTCCCAGGCTGTCGTGGTTAACACCCAAGCAGCTCTCTCCTCTGTTGTTGCAGCAGTGGCTACGGAGGTTGCTGCTTCGGCGGTCAACGCCAAGCGCGACACGGTCTGTCCTACTCAACCGGCTGGAAGTGGCCCTCTTACCACCTCACCCGACACCCCAAGTGCTTTTCTAGCCAACCCTGCCTATAGCCAAGCAGCTCTCGGGGCTACTGTTCCTAATGGATACACGCAAGTGTACAGCAACTTGAACGCTAGCACTTCTACAGTAGGTTTCGAACATTGTCGATGTAGTGGTACCTGAGGAGACTAAGCAGTTCGCAGTACTATTATCTTGGATACACTACTCTGACTACCTACGACACAAATCAATGTGCCATTGCTTGTGGCAACACCAAGCTCTGCCAGTCCTTCAACATTTACTTTGAGAGGGATCCTTCAGTTGACCCCAACGACAGCTCCTGCTACAACCCACCAAGCACAACTCAGATCAAGTAAGCATTCATGCTGCGAATATATCCACCTCGATACTGACTACGATTTGCAGGTGTGTCTTCTGGGGAGGTCCCATCACTGCACAAACTGCCACAAACGTCGGTCAATGGCGTGGTCCTCAATTCCAGGTGGTGATTGCTGGCTCAAACGGCTACGTCAACACCAACTACTTCCAGACTGCTCCCACAGGCTACACTGTTCCCACCAACTTGGGCAACTACGCCATTAACGCTCCTCGCGACTGCAACAACCACGACACCTACATGGGCGTGCGTATCTGGAACAGCGGTCCCTTCGATGTCAATCTCTGTGCTGCCGCTTGCACTGCTCAGTCTGTGAACGACCTCTTGATCGGCATCAACCAGACCTGCCAATTCTTTGTAACCTATGAGCTGTCCAAGAACGGCGTGCCAATGGGACAGTACTGTATGACCTACAACCAGACCTGGCCTACGACCTACGCCAATAACAATGGTCAATGGGATGCCCAAGGAAACCACTACACCATTTCCTCCTCTTACATGTCAAGCAACGCTACAGACGCTGGTTATTGTAGCCCTGACCCTCCAGCAAGCTTCTACCTCGAGGTCGGAAGCAGCGGCAGTTACCTCGATCTCATTGACCCCGATGGCGAAGGCTGCTACTTCGCCAATCCTGTTCTCGGATCTCCCAACGGTAACTCTATATTCACCATTGACTCCCAGGGTCATCTCTCCGACACTGAGGGTGTCTACTTGGCTGAATTCACCGGTGAGGGCGCCACGCCCGACGAGGTCTTCTTCGACACTCCTTCGTTGTCCGCTCACCCGTCAATGTACAACTATGGTACTTGCTCCATCAAGTGGTCGCGTGCAAACCAGAGGCAAGAAGTCTCATGTGCTATTGGTCAGGACAATACCTTCTTCACTTGTCCCAGCTCAACTACTGGAGACCTTGTATTTTCGTATGTTGGTAGCACAGTATCGGCTGGCTGTACACCTGTCACTTTGGTCGCTATTGGTGCCGGTATGGTCAAGAACTGAAGCCGAGCGAGGATCATGAGCAATGTCTGTTTGGGTTGAGGATTGGAGGAGAAGGGAAGGACATACGGGGATTGGGGTTTGCGGGTTTTTCATGTATTTCATTGTCCATTTGCATAGTCGTCTTTTTTTCCTATCTCGGTCTTTTTGGTAGTTACAATTTGTGCAGTACATCAATTGCATTCTCATATGTATTCCTTATCTTCATGATTGTCCTGCACCTCCTCAATAACTGCTTGCTCTGCTTCTCCTCCACCTCCACCTTACTACCTGGTACCTGCAAACCTCCCTTGGCTTCAGCAACGACTCAGTTGTCTCGAGCCATGCTCGGAGTAATGCTTTCATGACGGGACTCGAAAACTGATGGTAGTGCCAACCATACTCAAATGAAGATGAAGGAAGCTATCACTTCATTGATGCTATACGAGACATCTAAGCTACAACCACCGTCTCGCCATGTCCATGATTTCCGGCGTCTGTCTGGAGCTCACCGCTCTCCAGAAGTCCTGCTGTTCCTTTTCCTCAACTTCCTTGTGGCTTGATCGTGCTATGTTGTTGTACTATTTTTTCATCGGTTTTTGAAACCTGCTTCTTCGACTCGTGTACTGTAGGTGCCCCATTCTGCACCATAACATCGTACTCCAAAGCCTGCTGAATCAAACTCCCATCCGCAATCCCCTTTTGCCAGCGCTCAAACCCATACCGACTCACCTGCGTCGAAGTCCACATCTCGCACTTGCGATACACATTCACCATATCCACGACGATATAAATAGGAAGTGCCGGAAAGATCTCTGCAAGCTCATCACGAAAGCTCTCCGCATCGTGCTGCTGCACCCAGTCCATCCCTTGCTGCAACGCGACGCAGAACCGTCTTTGCGCGTCCACGACCTGGGGCGTGATTGAAGTGGTCTTCGTGTAGTACACACTCCAAGGAATCTCGCCACCCTCCGTGCAAAACTCCATGGCGACGGAGAAGTTCGCATCGCGTGCCGCCATCGCACGCGCAAAGATGACATCAACCACGAAGAAATCGCCCAAACCGCCCTGAAACAGCTCGCTGAGCATCGGACCCTCGAGATCCTGGACGTAGCGAACAGACTCGGGCTCGATGCCGTGCTCGCGCAGCAGCATCTTGAAGTAGATCCCGACACTAGCGCCGTTGCCTGACTTGAGCAAGACGGTGCAGCCGGCCATGTGCTGCGCGTTGAATGACCAGCCTGTCGAGGAGCCGCGTTTGACTAAGGCTAGAGGGCAGCGGTTTGAGAGCTGGGCGAAGGTGGTGTAATGTGTGCTGCGATTGCGGTACATGGAGGGCACCCAGATGCCGCCGAGAGCGGCGTTGGCGGTAGGGGTTTGATTGTTTAGTTCGTCTAGGACGCGATCCCATGGCTTGGGCACGGAGACTGTGACATTGAGATTTTGCTCGGCGAAGAAACCGTGGCGGGTTGCGATGTACTCGGGGAGGTAGTTCAGGCTGTGGCCGGTGGCAGAGATGTGGAAGTGCTCCATTGTGGGAAGTTGAATGGTGCGAAGAGTAAGGAAGAAAGTGCGAAGACTAAGGAAGAAGGAGTATTGGGGAGACCTCGGGTTTTCTAGTCTTCATCGAGTTGAATTCCCATTGTACTCGACAGATCACGGCACTCCGACTGTGCATCTCTTATCACCTTCCTCCAAGAAGATAGATGATAGGTGAGATGGAAGATAGTTGAGAATCCGACGAAGTCTCTCTCGGCTTCGGCGATTTATTTAGGCGTTTCTTAGCTTACCACCGAACCAGAGATGGACTGAGTAGGTTCGTCTCCATGAAGTCCTTGGATCTGCTTCAGCTTCGACACGAACACTTCGATAGTAGAGTTCTCCGGATCATGCTTCGACACTGAGCGGGTATCGAGTACGCTCGCTTCTTGAGCAATAGCAGGAGTCGGAATGTGAGCTTCTCTAGTAGATCGATCACGATCGTTTGGCCTGATGACCGGGCTTTGAACGGCCGCACCTCTTTGTAGGTTGAGTAGGAAGCTTTCATCTACTAGTACTTTGCGATCACGGACCGCATATGTGCAATCCTTGCTCGTTAGTGCACAGTTTCGGCATGATGGTTTCTCTGCCAGCCGTCAGATGTCGTATTGTAATCAATCTCATGCGGCATGAGAGGCTCAGTACCTCGACTGCACTTTATCTTCTGCTTGTGACATTGATGACATGAATAACCTCTGTAAGCCTTTGTGGCTCTGGATGATTGCATCGTCGACAGCTACGGAGCGTTCATTACTATGGTTAGCGAAGGTTGACGAAGACGTCTTCTCTCTTGAGCTGTAACGCCGGTCACGGGGCCCTCGCAAAAAGTTGCGCGCGCACGGCCTGATACTTGTCGTTGTCGACAGAGTAGAGTCGCGAGCAGATCGTCCCGCTTCCTCGTTTGAGAAGTTTTCGCCACTCATGCGGCATGATTGAGTGGGGAAGTCGCGAACAACCAACAACTAGAAGGCCGGTGTTTTCCACATGAGCCCACATTGACACACGAACACAACGATCAAGACATTGCAGAACAGGACAATAAGAGGAAAGCCAGACATGAGCTTAGTCGACTGGCAAACTAAAAAAGGTAACTGTCATGGAGAAGAAGCACTCTCTCGTTCCACGACATTTTAATTTGTTGCTGCTAAGGTTAATCTCATAACCGCAACTATTTCATTCGGGTATTCAACCTCTAACACGCATACCATGCTTCTGTTTCATCGTTTGGATGGAGTCCGGTTAAGCCACCGCATGACAGACCTCAATGAATTCAATACCCCAACATTAGTATCTTCGGTCCTTCTACTTTCCTGGTAACTTTCATTCCAGTGGACCTCATAGTAGGCATCTTCCCACTCTTCCTAAGCAAAACAGCACAACTCTGGCAAACGGGCTCGCTGCCAATCATCTCTGTATTTTCGAGACCATGACCTGTCGTGCCAATGGGCGTGAAACAGTACCCACAAACTGCCTCCACTTTTGCCTTTTTCTTCTTGCTCTGTTCGCTACCACCAGGCGACGCCATACCAGCGCCAAGCCCCTTGCTGAATAACACCATCGAACCTCTTTTTAATGCAGCATCTGCACTAGGTGTTCCAGGCACGGCATCCTCACCTTCGGCAACAGGTAAGCGTAGAGCTAAGACGACATCTTCGGCTCTTTTCGTTTTAGTCATGATGTCTTCCATGTGCCTTCGTGCTTCGTCGAGAGAAGATACTGTTCTTGAGATCTGTTCAAATACCTTTGCATTATCGGCCGTGATCCGCATGGTTACTGGTTGGTGGTAGAGTGGACCTTGATTGGTAGCAGTTGAGGCAGAGCTTTCGGTCTTGATTGGTGTTGAGGTCGTTGAGGAAATGCTTGGCTTTTTGTTTGTAGCGGACTGAGGTTTGCTGGTTGTGCTTGCGGAGGTTGTAGAGATAGAATTTAGACTACGAACGACAAGGAATGAAGCGATGATGCATTTCGCTTCCGGTGCGAACTCGAGGATGCTGTATTTAGGAAAGAGATATCGATCGCCGTTTGAGCCGGTAAACTCCATTGCTAGCCCGATGACGGGTTGCGGTGGTGCTGGAGGCGCTTTGATCGGCCTTTGTATGGATGACGAGGGCGTATTGAAGGCGGAGGTACCACGCTGGAAAATTGGTGTGCCACCAAGCGGAGGTGCACGCGCTTGTCCAGGTGTGCCTACTGATGCAGGATATGGCGACTGTGCTCCAGCTGTAAAGTTGTTGTAGTTTGACGACATATTTAGTCGTTGACGAGCTACAATTGTATTGAGTTCATCAATGTGTCGTTGAAATTCTCGAAGTTGGTCTTGATTAGCAGAGCCGGACGCAACAACTTTCATGAGCGCTTTTAATGTATGATCGATGGAGGCACGTTGAGCTAGCATCTGGATTACTGGATCTTGGGCTGGTGTTGCTGGAGCAGGTGCAGGCCGATTCATTGTTGAGATTGGCTGTTGCATATTTTGAACAGGTCTCTGTGATTGTGGTAAAGATTGGGCGGTTTGTGAGTGAAGTGATACTTCGCCTGATTGTAATGGCTGTGCGGGCTGATATCCAGCAGGAGTAACAGAGCCAGAGTCTGCTGATATCTGAGCTGTCGCTGCTGTTCCTGGATTAGTAGTGCTCACGTTCGGCAGGAGTGTCGAAGAAGGTGTTGTAGTAGCGCCTTGTATTGTGGTTACACCAGTTCCTGTGCTTGGTGCAGATGTTCTCGAAGGCGTAGTCGCAGAGGGATTCACAGTGAAGGAATTCAAAGCACTTGATGGCACACCCGGAGTCGGTGCAGCAGCTACCACAGGTTTAAGAGTAGGCAAAGCTGGTGCTGCCATATCGATCTTCCATTCTCGGATTGTGTATAAAGTTGCCTCCAACATATGCGGCTCAATGATAATCTGGCAGTTCCCGACCTTTGTCATACACCTTGTAGGAGGGTTGTTCAAAGATTCATGTTCGCCCTTTTTCTTCTTCACTGGCTTTGTGTAGAACTTCTCGAAGAGTCCTTCATTGAGCCATGCGTTACGCGAACGCAACAAGGATGCTGTCAAGACGCCACTCTCTGCGATAGATTGCAATGTACTTGAGGTGCTTGCAGCAGTGCCAATAGGAAAAACAGGTAAAGGTTGATTATCATCAATTCTGCTTGGGAGTCGAGTTTCTGCTTGCTCAACTGGCCGTGTAGCTAGTGGCTCTCTGGTTGGCGTAGACCGTGTTGATTCTCTGACCAATGTGTTGCGTCTCTTTGGCGCAGGTTCGCGCAGATTACGCGTGGAGGCTCTCCTCTTTTCCGCCATGGTGAATGCGCTGGTGCTTTTCCAGCTTAACTTGGAGGTATCTCGGACATGCAAATAGGCTCTCCCGCCTCATCACGGCATGTACATATAACAGTATAGTCTGATTACTGTATCTTTTGGGCGACTATGCTGTGTGATCTGTGTGATTATCAAACTTGTGATGAAGATGAAGATGAAGAGATGAAGATGAAGATGGCGGTACTTTGCCAAGATTTGCCAAGGATTGCGGTAGATAATCGGCGGCTGTGTTTCAGCTGTACGTCAGACCTGTCAACAATCAATCACCTCTTCAGGTTCAGCTTCGAACATTTGCGGCCTCATCGCATATCAGAGGATAACCTTCCCAAGATGGCGGCGTTATTTCCTTACATGGACATCAACCTCCATGCGTCCGACGCCCACTATGCCTTCACCTCACCTTCGAACCCAACTGCGCCTACTCTCCTCCTCGAACGTCCCTCTGGCGATTTACGAATCAGCGATGCCAAAGTCACTGGTGCAAGAAGAGTCATGAGCATTGCTGGCATCTTGGGCATTATCAAGCTGCGATTAGGTGAACTACCTCCGCCAGATTTCTTGTGGTGAAAGAAGATACACCGCTCACATTCTGTAGACAAGTATGTAGTAGTCATCACCAAGAGCAAGCCAATGGGCAAAGTGAAAGGCGCCATGATCCATAAAGTAGTCTCTACTGAGATGCTGCCCCTACGCGAACGTCCTCTACACGACAAAGACGAGGAGACCTATGTCGAATTGATCAAGAATATACTCAAGGCTGGTCCAATGTACTTCTCATACAATCTAGACTTGACAAATAGTTTCCAACGTCAAGCAAAGAGCGACCCTAACACACCCTTATGGATGAGATCGGACGACAGATTCTTCTGGAACAAGTTTCTGCAAAGCGATCTCATCGACTTCAGATCTGGTAGTGGAGCTCTGTCTGGCATGAGGATGACTGTTGGTCCCAGGACTGCTGTCGATCCCTTCATCCTCCCAGTCGTTTGTGGCATGCTGAATATTACCAAAACATCAATCAAGGGCAACCAACTCACGTTCATGCTCATCACACGTCGATCGCGGCATCGTACTGGTACCAGATATTTTTCCAGAGGAATAGATGAGAATGGCAATGTCTCAAACTACAACGAAACAGAGCAGAGTATCATTCTGAACGATAACGATATGGGAAATAATGGAAGCTTCAGCCCTATGGACAGCAAATTCGGCAGCAGTGGTGGTAGAGAAGTACAGATTTTGGCATACATCCAAACTAGAGGTAGCGTGCCAGTGTATTGGGCGGAGATCAACAAGCTCAAATACACACCGGAACTTCAGATTCGAAGTGTCGACAGTGCAGTGGAAGCCGCATCAAAGCACTTTGCCGAGCAAATAAATCTGTACGGAGACAACTATCTGGTCAACCTTGTCAATCAAAAGGGTCGTGAGGCTCGTGTGAAAGAGGCCTATGAGCAGGTCGTGAAGAAACTACAATCAAACACAAAAGAAGAGGTCAATAAAGTCGATCAACGTTCGCCAGAAACAATACATAACCTGGAGTCCAAGTCAGTCAAGCAACAGTTTGATCGCCTCCACTACGTCTACTTTGACTTCCACAACGAAACCAAAGGTCTAAAGTGGCACCGCGCACAACTACTCCTTGATGAGCTGCATCAACCTCTACTCGACCAGCAATACTTCCACGGCGTATACAATCTCAGCGACAGACTCGGTCGCGTGGAAGTCCGCAACACCCAGCGCAGCGTCGTCCGCACGAATTGCATGGACTGCCTAGACAGGACGAACGTAGTTCAAAGCATGCTAGGTCGATTCGCCATCAACAGAATGCTGCAAGATCTTCAACTCATCGGCCGCAACGAAACCGCCCAACAAGACGAGGCTTTCGAGTTTCTCTTCCGCAATATCTGGGCCGACAACGCCGACGTCGTCTCAAACATGTATTCTGGAACTGGCGCGTTGAAGACTGACTTTACACGGACTGGTAAGCGGACAAGAGCTGGAGCAGCACAGGATTTGCGCAACTCAATCACGCGATACGTCAGGAACAACTTCACCGATGGACCGCGACAAGATGCGTATGACCTTTTCTCCGGCAGGTACCTACCATCATCCTCATCTCTGAGCGGCGCGTTCCTCGACAGACGACCCGTCGCTGTGCAAGCAGTGCCGTATGTGTTCGCTGCAAGTCTATTCTTCATCACAGTCGCCTCCATGACGCCACGATTACCCACTGCTGCTGTATGGCCATTAAGATTCATGATTATAGCGACGATGGGCATTGCGGCGTATTCTGCCAATTTCATGATGAAGCATGGACCCCTCTATGTAAGTCATCACAATATTAAGGCATGCATGTACGAGAGTTTATACTAATCGCCTCAATTCTAGGTTAATTGGCCTAAACTCAACACACCGCCTTGGGCTGCAGATAGATATCAAGAGACCTTGTCCAATGTGAGCAAAGACCCTGTTATCGGTCCTTTTGTGGCTGGATCTAGGAAGCGAAATGATGGAAGAGTTGCGTATATGGAGGAAGGCAAGAAGAGACAAGAGTAGATTTCTGGGCGTGTATGTATTGTTTGTACTTTCGTTTGGCGTAGAAAAGACGCATTTACATACTGTAGTTGTAATAATGGTATAGAGTTACCAGGTTTGTTGGCATTGAGTATGTACCTTCACCTGCTGCGCATAGTTGCACTCTCTCTCAGTCCTGGTTCTTTGTAGGAGAATAATTTCAGTCTGTTGTGTATCACACCTTTTCGCCATCCTGTTCAGCTCCAGTCATGCACAGTCTTCGCTCGCGCGAAACTTCCCCCTCTCCCTCCTTTGCAGAAACATCATTTCCTGGTTGTTTGTGTCATTGCATAAATGATAAATACCCAGACATCCACTACTAAACCAGAGAAGGCAAAGACGATCTCCGCCACAGCAGCATAGCGTGTTTCGATCATCTCGAGGAAGCATGCGCACCTTATGCATTCTATGTACAACAAGATCGCAAACAGCAAGGTTTCTGGCGAGGTTGTGCATGAAGGAGATTGTGATATCATGGATTCTTGACAAGAATCATCTTCAGCGGCCCGGAGAAGAAAGTGAAGCTTTGGAACCTGCATATCCATCCCTGCTCGATGTTGTGAGCATGCATCAGGATATCTGCAATATCGAGTTGGTCATCCTGTGAGGTGTCAGCGATGTGACAGAAGCGGAGCTTTCTCAGTCACACCTATATTTCTTACTTCCAAGTGTCGTTGCCCTACATGGCATGAGAAAATTCGGACTGTGATTCTACGTTGAAGTAGACACCAGGTCCGCATAACATCATCTGGCGACCAAGCCAGTCAACGATGCACCATATAGAGAGGGGTATTGGTACCTATCCCTATGTATCGCCTTGACATTGACGACGCAATCACTGCAATGTGCAGATCAAAGCGGAGGCCATCGTGCCGCATGTATTCCTACCAAAAATACTACACCTCGTCTTCGTGATATAGATTCATACCCCAGCTCCTTCTCCCTCCAATATCCCTCCACCTTCCCTCCAATATGCTCACCTCCCTCTCCCTCCTTCGCTTACTTACTTGCCTCGCTATCCTCGCTCTCCCAGCACTATCCAGTACAATCCATACTCCAATCCGTTCGCCTACCCAACCTGGGACGTGCACTATACAGCGACCACCACAATCACCAGCGGCAGCTCAACCGCAACCAGCACACTATTCTACACCATCATTTCGTCCACCATAACGGTATACGTTGGGGAAACAGCCGCCGTGTCCTTATTCGCCAACAACTCTTCCACCACTCTCACAACGAACTGTCCCTCCAATTTTTACTACATAGCCGGCCATGGATGCCTATACTGCCCGTCAATAGGCTTCTATACGTATCATGGCCAGGGTGTATGTATGACGAGGTGGCCGTACACCGCCTCCTGCGCATCTGGGTATGGCATCCCCAGCAGTCTAGGTGTAACCACAGGCCAAAATAATCACATTCAATCCCTGTCATCCCTCGGTGATTCCGCCAGTCCCGGACTGCCCAGGTGGCTACTCCACGAGCTCAGGCGCATGCTGGACTAAGACTATACAGCCGACCATCTACTCTAAAATCTGGACGTCGACGTCAGAGGCGACCGGTGTATCGCAGACATATACATATACGTACACGTCAGGTACGTATGTCTATGCTAGCGGCATCGACCCGAGCACTGTTGGATTTGGAAGCGTGGGGCTTGTTCCGAATGTCGGGAATTGATACTGGGTGCTAAAAGTACTGATTCAGCTGTACTGAGCGTATTGGCCGGCGAAATTGCTCAGAGTAGTGGGTATGTTCCACCAGGACCTACTGCGACCTCCAACGTAGCACTACCTACCACGAACGGTGCTGGTGTTGGTGCGACGGACGTTGGCTTGAGTGCTGTGGTTGCTGGTGTTGTTGTTGGCTTAATTATATTATAACGTGGTTTCGTTAGTATTACTTGATTCACGATATGATCTGACAGCTACGGTCATTGCAAAGATGAATAACAGATAAGAATGTATATGAAAGAAGATCGCCATTATCGATTCATTCGCTGCGCCCAGCCATTCATGACTCTCGGACGAGCTCCAAGTGTTCTGCGGAGGCGGTCTGAAGAGACGACGCCTTGCACTGTCGTTGTGTGAAATGTACTGGCAGGTCTCATTTCTGGTACTGATCTCTCCTTGGTGCTAGATTCCTCAGGGGTTGGCCTGTTCTCTTTCGCGTTATCGATACTTGTCGTGTTCTTATTGGCAACTGTGTCGACAGAGGTCGTGGACAAGTTTGGCGATATTCTGTGTAGTGGAGCAGGTGGCCGAGAGGAAGCTGATAAGGCTTCTGAAGTACCAGAGTCGTCAAGGGAGTTCTCACGAGAAGGTGGCTGTGGCTTGGGTTTTGCGAAGAAGCTAAGCAGATTCCCTTGTCCAGCAGGCAGTTCCTTCTGCTTCTTCTTCGGCCCTGCCGCAGGCTCACTTTTCTGAGTTGCCGAAGTCTTTCGTTGAGGAGGCTCCTCGATCTTTACATCCTTCGCACTAACGAATCCAGCTGTAGGAATCGTCGTTGTGACGGAGGAGAAAGAGCCCTGCTTATCCATCGTTGTAGCAAATGAGAATCCTGGTACAGCAACTTTGCGCTCGAAGCTAGCTTCTTGCCCAATCTTAGGGCGCTTGAAAGACCTGTTATTGTAGTTGTAGTCGATGTCTGCACCGAGCATGCCCCAATCTTTGTGATCTTCCTGTTCAATGATGCCGCTTTCTGGCCACTTGTTGTCTTGTGGATATTCGCACGTTGTAAGCGCGTCGCGCACAATAGTATGCTCAGGGCACGGACGACGGAGGATGATTGAGATCTCTTTGATAACATCAAAACCGATTTTGACACCGCTTTTAACAAGGTAACCGTCCATGCCTTCCTTCGACAGGAATGGCGACAGCGTCACGTCGTTCTTGCTTTGATCCTTGACCGGACAGCTGAGATACAACAACGATTGTGCCCTGGTCATGGCAACATACAGCAATCTTCTTTCTTCGTCTTGGTCTTCAGCTCGGGAATGTGGTATGGAGCCATTGTAAGCGGCAGGTATGAACACGACAGGCCACTCCAGACCTTTTGCAGCGTGGATAGTAGATATTGTTACTGTGGGCTGCGGTGGACCATCGTCTTGACTCTTTTGTGCATCCGTTACGAGAGCCACATTACCCAGGAACTTGATTAGTGTTTCCTCGGCCGACCCGGCGTTGACAGTATCCAGGTCTTGTAAAAGTCCATCCGCTTCTTCGGCCACATCTGTTAGGTCAGTAACGTTCTCTTCCAAAGTCTGTACCAGAGCTTCTTCATCGAAATCGCCGTTTTGCAGAGCGTTTGCGAATTCGCTTGCTTGTTGAACCAGTTCCTGTACGTTTGCAATACGTGTTTCGTATTCCTCACTATCTTTTTCTTGCAAATGTTTTGCTAGGCCGACTTTTTCAATCAGGAACTTCAGGAAGTCCAGTAAGGTGTCCTGATCTTCTGGAGGACTCCTCAACCTTTTCTGTGCCGTCAAGATCAAGTTTACGAACTGGTTCAAGCCAGTCTGAGCTGGCTTCGTAAGATTGACAGGCGATCTTCGACGACCTTGTGCAACTCCTTTGACCATATCCCAAAGCGGTATCTTCTTCTCCTTCGCCTCTGCCACAAGACCTTCGAGCGTCTTGTCACCTACACCACGCTTCGGCACGTTGATGACGCGGAGGACTGCATCGTTATGTTCTGGATGACTGATGACACGGAGATAGTCAAGGACCAGCTTAACCTCCATACGATCATAGAACTTATGACCTCCTACCATCTTGTAAGGTATCCCTTCTTTGCCCAGAGCGGACTCAATCTGACGTGATAGGGCAGCTGATCGGAGCAAGATAGCGTAATCGTCTAGGTTCAGCATCCCTCCCATGAGCATCGCGGTGCGCTTGATCTCAAACACAACCCACCGAGCTTCAATCTCTGCAGTAGGCAATCGTCGGAGCACAGCTGGCATACCGACAGAATGTGTAGGCATGAGTCTTTTGTTCTCCCTGGCTTCATCTTGCTCAATAACTTCTTGGGCTGCCTGCAATATGGCACCGGAAGTTCGATAGTTTTCAGACAAAATCTCGACGTGTGTATCTGGCCATCGTTCTCGCATCTTCTTCAAGTTCTTGATCTCCGCATTACGCCAACCATAGATACTCTGATCAGGATCGCCGACGATGCAAATTGCCTGCCGTCGTTGGGAGAACAGCTCCATCAGCTCATACTGTATGTTATTGGTGTCCTGGAATTCATCCACAAGAACAGCCTCAATTCCTCCTACACATTGCGGATTACTTCGAAGCAATTCACAACATCTGAGCAGAAGGTCATCGAAGTCGAGCATGTTTTGGACGCGAAGCTCTTCTTCGTACTCTCCCCAGATCTCAGCAAACTCGAACTTGTCGTTGGTTTTTGAACTGCTTAACCACTGCTCAATAGTTTGACCTTTCGACTTGCAGGATGAGATCCGTGATTGGACAGTCCTGGAGTAGTTGGTCTCCACTTGTATCTTGAGACGCTTCACAATTCTTCCGATGATGGCCTTCTGATCGCCAGAATCTGCTATACCAAATTTCTCGTCCAGGTCGATATATTTACCGTAAGCTGAAAGAAAACGTCGTGATATCGAGTGAAAAGTGCCCAGTATAAGCTTTCTAGCGACCTCCTTGCCTAGGAAGCCGCTAACACGATCTTGCATTTCCTTCGCCGCCTTGTTGGTAAATGTACATACAATGATATTCCGCGGATCAAGTCCATGATGGGCAATGAGGTACGCCACTCGCGAGGTAAGAGTCTTGGTCTTGCCAGATCCTGGCGGCGCAAG
>Ga0160428_1000929_pt1 | contig 26298 bp, 26 predicted proteins | sample SolpanmetagenomM_FD_108198 | JGI IMG/M metagenome (GOLD analysis project Ga0160428, IMG submission 108198) | Solar panel surface microbial communities from Lawrence Berkeley National Laboratory, California, USA - M | ecosystem: Engineered > Built environment > Solar panel > Unclassified ... | reverse complement strand
GAGTTGTTGGGTCACGATGCTATGGATATCATGACAAGCTACACAGTTCTCAAAACCAAGTATCTAAGTGGTGAAGAAGGCGTGTTATGTTAAGTAGCTTGTTTCATTTCATCAGACGGTGAAGAGTCAAATCTATATCATGATACGCTTTTGGGCTAGCGCGAAAAGTCCTCAATGACGATCAACCGCGATGCATTTTCACAACGACGGCCTCTCTTCTGCATATCAGTCTCGACTTCTTCCCATTGTTATAGTAATCTTTCTTTTTCTAATTCGTAATAGCATTTACTCCGGTGTCGATACATACTTGACGTCCCTTGTGTCTTCTTCATTACATGCTTGCATAAAAAGACAACTACGTCATCGAAAATAATCAATACACACCTCACAAGAATGAGCAAGAAGCAGTTCAAGGCGCAGGCCAGTAGTAGTCGCGCTTTCTCTGCTGGGGGTGCTTTTGGCTCCAGTCTTGCTGGTGGTTCAGCTTTTGGCTCAGCATCTTCTCCTTTGTCATATCTTGCAGAGCAGCCGGATTTAACAGCTGTATCTGACCCTAATGTGGTTGTCAACTTCAAGAACTTGTCCAAGAAGGATAGCAGTACAAAGTCCAAGGCTCTGGAAGAATTACACGCATATGTTGGCTCTTTGATCGAGCAGAAGCAGGAGCTGGAAGAAGCATTTCTAGAAGCATGGGTAGGTAAGTCCTTCATATGGACAATGTGCATCACCGTGCCGGCAACTCTGAAGGGATTTACTGGGCCCTTAATAAACATGACACTGATTGCATCGACAGGTCAAGGTGTATCCTCGAATATCAATAGATGTGGCCCGTCGAGTGCGACAGCTGTCACACGCTTTGCAAGGTCAAATATGTCAATGTAGTGGCAAAAGAATTGCACGGGTGATGCCTAACCTAGTTGGTGCTTGGGTAGCAGGACTTCAGGATCCAGATCGAACAGTTTCAAGATCAGCAGAAGAAGCATTTCAATCGGTATTCTCAACGGCAGAAAAACAATCGAATGTTCTCAAGGTCTATCAACAGCAAGTCATTGACTTCGCGCGTGACGCGCTGCTCAACGAATCCGAAAAGACTTTGAGTGACGAAAGGTCGACTTCGGCAGAGGATGCGGATGCGAAATATCAGCGACTTGTTGCAAGTGCCATTGCAGTAACCAATGATCTGCTGACCAAAGTCCCAGAATCTGAACTACAGAAACAACATGAAGCCTACGACGAAGTCTTGACGAACAATAAGTTCTGGGACTTTACCGCATCCAAAGATGCTAGTGTGCGTCGTATCCTCTTCCGTCTTCTTCGGACATGTCTAGACACAAGACCAGGTATGCTTTGTAACGGCGTAATGTGTCATCACACGTCCGGCTTACGCTAACATATTCATGATAGACACCATCAGCGCCAGCCTTAGCCAGATCACCGAGGCTATGCTTTCGAAGCACGCCGTTAGACATCAGGCTGGATCTGCTCTTGAATTTTCCCAAACACTAATGTCTTTGTCCAACAAATACCCGGACATTTGGTCCACGAAACTTCAGGGAAAGACTATTCCAGTATTACGAATAGCAGATCTGGCCAAAGCTGGTTCTCAGGGCGCATCGTCAGAATTCTGGCTCAACATTGCCAGAGTTTGTCGATCCGTACCCGATAACGTTTTGCCAACGGACCAGGATGAGATAGAAAAGTTCCTTTCTGCTGTCCATACTGGAGTTACCAGGAAGGACGAGCCTCGCACTAACCTCAGTGATGCCTGGACATGCTACATCTCGCTCTGTGTTCGCTTCTCGACCAACCTAGACACTGAGAAACAAAAAGCTGTACTGCGAGATACTGTGTTCCCTCTAGTGCAGCAGTATCTAACGCCATCTGCTGAAGGTTCTCGCTGGAATTTACCAACCAACAACGCCTCCGCTTTGGTAGCCAGTATCTTACAGAATGCTGCCTTGGCCTCCGTAGCTAGTTCCGAATGGGCCAACGTCGCCGAAGACTTGCGCAAGCACATCAAGACTTCTGCTCCCGAACAGTCCAAAGATTATGCCGCGTCTCAAGAGTCCGTTGCTTCACAAGGAAGTCGACTGTTCAGCTTGGCTGGGACGACACTTCAGCATGATGTTGTGTCTATGGAATTTCGAGAAGAGATCTATCGTACAACATCCGATCTCTTGACGGAATGCCTGAACTCTATTGACTCCAGACAAGGCAAGCCGTATGGTGCAGCAAGTGTAATGGAATCGATCGTTCGGAATCTGGGGGATTCGTTCTTTTCTCACGAAGCACTTTCAAGACAGGTGCAAGACTTTGTCACTAATAAGCTGCCAGACTTTATAGATTCACCCTCCAGCTCAAGTCTCATTGCCGTTTTGCTGCTTCATCGAGACCAGAATGTATACCCGAAGGCGTGGAACGGTGCGCTCAATGCGACGCTCAACTCTGTCGACTCGTCACGGAAAACTCGAGACCTCCAGAATCTTCTGTCCTTCCCTCCATCAACGACAGATAACGCATCCACCAAGAATTTGCAAGCCTACATAAGCCGGAGCGTCCGATCTGCCCTGGCAGGGCAGGCCGACTGGACGTCCATTGCGAGACTTCTGAGTGGTCCTTCAGGCAACGAACAGAGTTCTACCACAAATAGTGTTCTGTCAGAAATGATGTCAGGTCTTTCCGTACAGGAACAGTCGATGAACGCCATGTCCGGTCTACGCACGCTTGCAACCAGGAACCCGCAAATGGTGCAACAATTCCTTCAAGGACCGCATGGGCCCTCCTTAGTGCAGCACCTACTCCTTCTATCAGAATCTGAAGAAGAAGATCTGTCAAAGGCTGCATCTGAGACTAGTCAAACTTTCCAATCGACTGTCACAGCCGGGAGCCCCAGCCTTGTCCCCATAGCCACAATCATAGAGTCAGGTCTGTACGATGTTGGCAAGGAGTCTTTATCAGTTGAGACGCTTGTTGGTTTGGCACGCAAGCACCTGGAAACCTCTGGCGTGACAAGCTTGGAGCAACTCGAAGAAGTTCTGCCATCCTCAGCCAAGTGGGCATCAACCCTCGACACGCTCCTCAAATCTAAGCCCTCCGAGGCATTGGCTGTCACGAGTCAATTAGGAGGTGCTGTTTATCTGGTCGTTACTGATGAGAATGTACAAAACACACAAATATCCAAAGATAGAGATAGACGCTCGGGACCGTTGCGTATGGCTGTGTACGTGGTCAGTATTCTAAGAGATCCCAAGCTGTTCTTCAAACTGCCGGAAATACGCAGAGCCGAAATTTTCCGTTTGTTGTTATTGACCACACAGCTAGCGAATGACAATATTAGCTTGGGTGGGAGCAATCCCTTATGGGATAACACAAGCGCTCCTCTCGCAACAGAGACCCTCGATTTTGTATCGGAGGCGCAAGCTCTCCTGAAGCTGTGGCAACGCGACGCCAATTCATACGAGCTGGTGATCAATGCCCTGTTCCAGGCAAGTCAAGGACACGATGCCGTTGCTTACAATAATGCCCGCGCGCACAGCTACATCGTTTCTGAACACCTGGAGCTTCAAGGCGCCAAATCAGATGCTGATATGGAAGCCAAGCTTCGAAGCACGAGCCGTACACAGGGCTCGCTAGCGTTTGCTGCTTATCTCACTGCTTACAAGACTGCTCTGGCTTATACCTCTACCTATAACAGGATCTGCAACGAACTTGTTGCTGATATTACTGGTCTCAAGCTATCTGCATCTGTAGAAGATGCTACCAGGCAATTGATTCATCTCAATCTCATGCTGCAAGATCAAGATCAGATTGTGAGCAGTATAGCAAAACAAAGACTCATCTTCTTCGTGAAGCACATTTGCGATTGGTTACAGGATGAATCAAGCGGGCCAGTGATTACTGCAGAGACCTGTAAAGCATTGACTTTGCTGCTTCCTGCTATGAGAGACGTCTATGGTGACCACTGGGCAATCATCATTGAATTCATGGTAAAGCTATGGGAAAACATGCCAGAACTAAACAGGAAGACGGCTAGCTCATCAATCGTGTCGCTTGTGCACGCTTCACTGAAAATGCTTGTCATGCTCCGCAAGCTCGTCAAAGATGCGAACAGCAACGACGATTTGAAAGACGCATGGCAGGACTCCGTGCCCAAATTGTCCAGCGGTCTCATGCACATCCTTGCCCAGCTCGGTCCAGTACCAGATGAGGATAACCAACCACTGTCCATAGTCAACGAGCTTTTGGGACGGCAGATCCAGGTCATGCCAGTATCGAAGCTGCAAAACGTACAGGATGTCTTCCCACTCATGTCAGCTGAATCACGGCATGTGCAAAATATCGCCTTCGAACTGCTTCACAAACATATACCAGCACAACAGGAGGAAATCTCGGTCAATGCTGCGCTTGACAAATCCGTAGCTCACCTGCCTGACGAGCTTCTTTCGCTTATCCTCGAAGCACCAGACCTTGACCAAGTGGATGATGCAAGCTTTGAAAGAATCATGCCCCTGGCCTTGCGCAGCTACCTTTCCAGCTGGCTCTTGATTTTCGATCATTTCCGAAACTCATCGGACAAAGTCAAGGCCGACTACATAACTCACCTCAAATCAGGCGACTACCTCCTCAACTTTTTAAATTTTTTCGCCGATTTCCTCGGCCACTCCAAGGGCAAGCCCATCGACCCATCGCGTCATCCGGCTATTGCTATCGAAACTTACAGTTTTGAAATTGAGCCATCTCCAATCCGCGACACTTATTGGCTTCTATGCCATCTCTACTATCTTAGTCTGAAACACCTTCCTAATCTCACGAAGTCTTGGTGGATGGATTGTAAGTCCCGCCAAACTGTGTTGTCGATCGAAACCTGGACCGAGAAGCATGTCTCTCCGCTTATCATCACCGATGCACTCGACACTGTTACACGCTGGGCTGCCACACAAGACTCTGTTTCGGAGGAGGAACAACTTATTATCAAGCCCAACCAGCGCACGAAGGAGATTACCGTGGGCAAGGAGATTGACGAACAACTCTTGTCGTTGGTCATACGTCTGCCGCCTACATATCCATTGGGGCAAGCCACACTTGCTGGTCTCAATCGTGTAGCTGTGGACGACAAGAAGTGGCGTTCCTGGCTACTGAATTCGCAAGGTGTCATCACCTTTAGTAACAACTCTTTGATCGATGGCATAATAGCATTCAGGCGCAACGTGGTGGGCACTTTGAAGGGACAGACAGAGTGCGCAATCTGTTACAGTGTAGTAGGACCGGACAAGCAGTTGCCACAGAAGAGATGTGGGACGTGTAAGCAACTATTCCACGGAAGTTGTTTGTACAGGTGGTTCAAGAGCAGTAACAGTAGTAGTTGTCCGTTGTGCAGAAATGCGTTCAACTATTCATAGACAAGAGATGAAGCACGTTAGAAGATGATGGTTAAAACTACAGTACGAAGGTTGGAATAGTGCTTGTTGTTCATAGACTCAAATGGTGACAACAAATCATGCTCCAAATGGCAATGCCCGTCGGAGCCTAATCCCAATACAACTTCATAATAGTAGAAAATACAACTCGTATATCCATGATGACCGCTACCCTTGGATAGTTGGGTCCTGAGGAGCTACCCGCCAATACCTAATTGTCACTGCAGTGCTTCAACGCACGTGTCAGGCTCCACTTCGTTGTTTGAGTGTTGTTTCAGATTCTATCGACAACAACAACAAATAATGAAACAACAATGACACTCGAGCACCAACCTACCTGCTTTCCGTAGAACGACATTGATCGATATAATGGCACGCAATCAGCCGCAATTTAATCTCCTGACTGGCGAGCCTGAACCGGCGCTTGCACGAACTGCACGAGAACCATTACGAGAAACATTCAGGGCTTCACAGATCCCTGTAAGACTAGGTTGGACATCTGTAACATACTTCGGGACGGAGGCTGACTAGCCCCAGATTCTGGTACGGAAGAGTTCAGAGCACAAATACACAAGCTTCAGTACGAGCTCGATTCATTGAAACAAGAGCGCGATGAAACAACATTGAGGCATGGGGAGGAGCTGCGAGTAGCGCAAGCCAGAGCCGATGCAGATTACAAGCGCGCGCAGGTCAGAATAGCATTTCGGGACTTGGTCAGCTATATGTTGACCTTTCAAGATAGGCCGCCGAATCAGCCAAGCACTCCTTATCCACTAGAAACGAGTCTCTCACGCGCGAGATCCAGGCGCTGCAAGAGGTATACACGAAGGAAAAGCGTGACCTGGAGCGCAAGGTGCGCTCAGCTCAAGACGAGACAGGCACTCTACGAGAAGAAGTAGAAGAAGCGCGGACCGAGCTTTCAGCGCAAGAACGACGTTTCAAACATGATCTCGAGGAGCTTCAGAACCAGCAGCGGATGCTAAGTCAGAACCAAGACGCACTACAGTCAGATCGCGATGAAAAAGCGGAAGCGCTAGGGAAAGCACAGGTGCGGCTCTCGCAACAAGAGACACAGATTGGAGCTTTGGAAAACGAGGTCATGCGCCTGAAAACACAGACAGGCGATGCGGACACACTGGCAGTGATCAAGCGAGAACTCTCGGAGCAGGTCAGCCATATACAGACTCTTGAAGCGACGGTCAGGGATCAGCATACAGAGCTGAAGCAACACCGAAAACAAGCTAAAGCTGTAGAGGTTGTCGAGGAGGAGAAGCGTAATCTGCAAACGAAAGTCAGGATGATGGACGATCTGCGAAGAGAGTTGAGCGAAGCACAGTTGCAAAGGCAGATCTTGGAGGATGAGCGGAGGTCGTGGACAGCATATCTAGAAAACGCCGAGGCTATGGACGAAAAGGTTGAATTCAAGACACCGGAAGACTTAGCCAAAGCATACATCGAGGAGAGACTCCAAAGAGCGTCATTAGTGGATCAGCTTGGTCAAATCAAACCAGAGCTATCTACCAAAGATGCTGTAATCTCTTCACTAGAAGAGCAAAAATGTACTCTGCAGGAGGAGATAGAGAAGCTCAAATCGGCACCGAAACCTGTAGTGCCCGAGACCAAAACACAAATGAGGCTAGAAAGACAAAGGACCCTTGCAGTCAAGGAAGTCGAGTATCTACGCGCTCAGCTAAAAATGTTCGACACAGAAGAAGGCGAGTTCTCGCCAGAGAAGCACGACGAGGCGCGTGCAAAGCGTCTACAGGAACTCGAAGATCTAGTAGATCAGCACCGCAAAGAAGTACAGACATTACAAGAAGCCCTCACTAAAGCAGAAGAAAGTCTTTCAAAGTCCACGCGCCAACCACCTCCAGTCACACCCATAACATCCACAAACAAGCGTCCAGCAATCTCACCCGCTGACGACGAACGTCTCGGTGCTCTCACGCGCAAAAACCGTACGCTACAAGACAATCTCACTCAGCTAACCACAAGTAAATCACTCCTCGAGAAAGAGTTCGCGGCCGCGCGCTCCCAACTCAAAGCCCTCAAAGCATCGTCTCGTGTCCGCGTCCTCGAACTTCGCGATAATCCGACTGCCAACGCAGAGAAGGTGAAAATGGAAACCCTTCGCATCCTCAAAGCTGAGAATGAAGCCCTACTTCAAAAGCTAGGCCATGCCAATTCAAACGATGTCAACGACGACGATGACGATAGTGAGAACGGAACAGCGAGAGCCAACGTACCAAACGCAACCCTCCACCGTCTCCGTTCCGAACTCGCCGAAAAAGACGCAGCAATGGCAAGCAAAGACAAACACCTCCTCCGTCTAAAACAAATCTTCACCTCCAAATCTCTCGAATTCCGTGAAGCCGTCGCTTCCATTCTAGGCTGGAAGATGGACTTTCTTCCAAACGGACGTGTGCGAGTAACGTCGATGTTTCACCCCGGCGATGCAGCTGGGGCTGGACCTGATGAGACTAATAGCATTGTGTTTGATGGCGAGCAAGGCACGATGAAAGTGAGCGGAGGACCGAAAAGCAAGTTTGCAAGTGAGATTAGGGATAAGATAGAGTTTTGGGTTGAGGGGAGGAAGGAGATTCCGTGCTTTTTGGCGGCGTGTACGCTGGAGTTCTGGGAGAAGGGACAGAGCTTGGGTGAGGGATTGGAGGGAGAAGGGTAAGGGAAAGATGGGGAAGCGTGATACCACGCCTTGAGATGAGGCGTGAATTGGTGCAGACTTTGGGTATAGATTATGTTACAATGGTGGCAGGAATCCACCAAGAAGAAGGTTGTACGTGGTCAAATAACAGGCATCGCCCAAGCTGTAAACCCTTCATGAACATGCTAGGTCGAGGCGCCAGAACCAAAGTATATCGAGACGTTCGATGTAATAAAGCGAGATCCTTTGTGAGTGCTGATAAACTCCTCGGCTCCATCACAACGATACGTTCACGCTGCTTTCCTTGCGAGGAGTATATGAATGGATTCATGAAGAACTCACGTGAGAAGTGAACTATGCAGCAGGTTCCACTAAGGAAGAAAGATTGTTTGACGGAGTCAATATTAGTGTTAAACAGCTTTTCTCTTTCCTGGCGGCATGACACCAGACCGTTTGCCTTTTTCTAATATACCTGAGTAGGTAGTATTTGCAAGCCTGCATAGCAGTAATACGAAGTACAGAGCGTCCCTCAGTCTGCCACTGCAAACCCTCCTCCAAAACAGGCCTCAGAAAGGTGTCTAGTTGAAATCATGCTCGAAAGCATTCAGTCTCTTCCTATTATAAAATTGATGCAAGATGCATCGTTCATCAGTGGCCATAAAGATTCATCAACAAGAAACAAAAACTAATTTCTTTCACACCTGAATTGCGCACAGACCCACCCCACGCCCTACACAATCGATAAGCACTCTATAAAACTCCCTCTCGCCTCCCATCACGGGTTTTCCTTTCTTCTTCGTGCGGCGACGTGTCCATAATTTCTCCGTGTTGCTGATTCACCTTTTACAAAAATCCGTGGTGATATTGATCAGTGTCGGACGCGTCACAGAATAAATATATTGCAAAATCGGCTGGTGCGCTGGACCCGGTCTTTGTCCTGGGCTTGATACCCTGGGACGGCACTGTTCTTCTTGCGATGAGGAGCAGTGGGCGGTGGTTTGGTGTGTCGAACATTTTTTTGTCTGTTTCTGTTTTCTAAGGATGGGTTTGAGTGGTTGCATTGAGTTTGGCTTGGTGCGAGGGACTGGGATTGGATCGCGCTGTTGAGTTTTGAGTGGGTGTAGAAGAGGAGGAGATGGGGTTCGGATGGCAGGTTTAAGTGCAGGTGAATATGGAAAAGGCAAGAAGAACAGATCAGTCGCTGCTGAGGTAGTGAGATTATGGGAGAGCAATCAAGTGTCGTTTGGAAACTCTAGGTGTTTTTGTTTTCATATAAGTACCATCAATCTTGCATAATCACAAGAATCCATTCTGATCCCATCTATAAATCCTTCTCAAATGTCTTCTGAATCGGCTTCGCCGCCTCAATGAATGCCTCCAACTCTTTATCCAGTTTACCGAGCTCCTCCTTCCTCTTCGCATTCTCCTTGACCAATTCCACCTTCCTCGCCAATAGCCTCTTCCTCTGCTCGTCCAACTGCACTCTCTCTTGATATTCCGCCTCAATCCTAGCTTTCATGAACTCTTCCTCATTCCATTCCTGTTGTTCAACAACAATCGCTGGTGCATGTCCATGATTGCCCGGTGCCGGCGTCAGTCCTGAGCCAACAGACTCGGTACTAGGAGATCCGGAGCGATCACGGTTGTGACTGTATATATCATCCTTTGCTATTCCAGGCGGTCGGTATGCAAACGGCTCGCGTGGACTGTTTGGCGCAGAGTCTGGCTGCGGTCGCCAATGTCCCATCTTCTGCATCAGTGGATGTGCTTGTGTTGTAGTCTCAACCTCATCTACAATCACGTCTGACATGCCCATTTCCGCCATCTCCCGCCGTCTCTTTCTTTCCTTCCATTCGGGATGTGCATCTAAAAACTCATCTTCTGGAACCAGAGGTAGATTGCGATATTTATGTGGATATCCCTCGGCCGCCGCAATCTCGCCCGCCAGATGTCTGTTCTCATAGTACAGATTTTGTAAGCTCAGATGCAGTGTGTCGACTTCTGAGCGAGATGTCGATGTCACGGTTTTGGTGTCGCGGAGACGGTGTGCGAGTTTGCGGTTTTGGCCGCGCAGCAGGGCGAGGTGGGCAAAGAGTGGTTTTTGGGCGCGCGTTATGGCGAGGGCGTGGGAGATGTCTGTTGGTGGTGGAGTGGTGGTGTCGTCTGTTGGGGGTGCGAGGGAGGGATTGCTTGTGACTGAGAGAAGGTGGAGAGCTGCATCGCGAGCTGAGTAGGTTGTTTGTAAGATGGAGACGAGGAACGGGTCGGTGATGAGAGGATTGGAGGGGTGCTGTGTGTCTATATCCATCATGAAACCGTCGTGCTTTGCTGCTTGCTTGCTCGCATTTGAGAAGAAGATACTGTATAGTGATCGGCTCGTGCTCCGGCAACGTGCTGGCTCTCGCTTAACCCAATTGGAGCCGCCAAGCCTCTTTATTGTTTCAAACGCCTCTTCTGCCAAAGCCGTCACCGGCATACTGCGCTCACATCATTGCCCGCCACCATACAGTCCTGCATCCCTGTCTTTGTTTCAGAATATCACTCACTTCAGTCAACTATCTTCCTGTACAAGAGGAAGCATATACTTCACGCCACATCTCGCAATTGTCTTGGATATAATCTGGCTGCGTCATTGTTTGTGGAAAAGAGACATCTAGCATAAGCCTTAACATATACACGAGGATTACGATTGGCAATCAGCATTATACACAACTTTGGTGACGGCCTCGCATTCAGGACGCAAAAGTCCGCCGCCAACATGCCTGCATCCACCTGCACAACAACCACCATAACATCCTCCTTCGAAGAGCCCGCATTCGAAACAAGCTCGAAACAACTCCTGAAACCCACCCGAGCATCTCTCCGTCGTAGACATACATCACATGTCGTTCGTACGCTGGCCGCCAATGAGCAGGACAACATTACACTTCTTATCGACCAGTTTGTCGAATCACTAACGCGCCGGCTTGACTTCCTGGAAGCATACGGTCAACTCAGTCTCGATGGAGGCAAGGAAATGGCATATTCGACGCTGAAAAGCGTACGAGACTCATGCGGAAGCGTTTCGGACGAAGTCATTGGTGCTGGAAGGAGACGAGCGAAGATCATAGTAGACGAGTTGGACAAGATGGAATGGTACAGAGGAGCACTAGCAAAGAAAGAGACTTTGGAGCAGAAGGTACAAGTTGGTGTAAAGATCATGGATGACCTACTACAAGGATTCGAGGGAAGTGCCTACACAAAAAGAGTCTCGGGGCTTGGCGCAGTAGCAGGGGAGTTCATGTCAGAGGTGAAGCGAGAAGTTGACTCTGGTATTGAAAAGGCTAAGGAGGTCGTGGACGATGCCAAGGAGGCTGCGAGGCGAGCAAAGGAAGCACTCAAGCTCAGCATCGACAATGCCATCACATCAGCACGAAAACACGGACTCATCACCTATACTGATCTGCCTGAACCATGGCGGGTCAACCCACACGTCCTCAGTGGTTATCGTTTCCACACCAAGAAGATTGATTGTTTCCGTAGCGTACTCGGTCTGTCCAACGAGACATTCAATATCTGGTCTCATCTAGTCGGCCTAATAATCATTGGTGCTATTGCCTTCCACTTCTACCCATCTTCGGCGACATTTTCGCTTAGCACGACACCGGACAAAATCATGACAGGCGTCTTCTTCGTCGCAGCAGCGAAATGTCTCATTTGCTCAACACTCTGGCACACAATGAGCAGTATATCCGACCAGCCGCTCATGGAACGCTTCGCTTGTGTCGATTACACTGGCATATCCATGCTTGTTGCTAGCAGCATCATGACAACAGAGTATGCAGCTTTCTACTGCGAGCCTGTCAGTAGATGGACGTACATGGTATTGACACTAGGCCTTGGTATTGGCGGTACCATATTCCCCTGGCATCCCGTCTTCAACCGCGCTGATATGTCCTGGCTACGCGTGGTGTTCTATTGCTCTTTGGCATGCACTGGGTTCGTGCCTGTGTTCCAGCTGAGTTACTCTAGAGGTTGGGATTGGGTGGCTTTCTTCTATGCACCGATAGTGAAAAGTATCATGGCATACTTTATCGGTGCTTTGCTTTACGCTGCCAAGGTAAGTTCGCTTTTGAAATGCATTGATATCAAAGCTAATATATCCTAGATACCGGAACGCTGGGCACCAGGTTTCTTTGACTACTTTGGTTCACACGGTATTTGGCATCTGGCTGTGCTTGGTGGCATCTTATTTCACTACTCGGCGATGCAAAGTATGATGACAAAAGCATTGGAGAATAGCGCGCAGTGCTCTGTGTATTGATATACCTGTCGTTGAACTGTATCTTGTTTCTTGGAGCGTGGAGTCCGGCATTTTGGCTTGTGGATAGCATATAGATTTCTAGTTAATCTCGCTTGTTCTAGATCATGGTATGCCACAATCAAATTGCATTTGAGGTTCCTGTCTTCTATAAAGATCTGAAACACGTCTGTTGCATTTAGCCGGAATCGATCGGCACATCATCAGGTAAGGGGCACGACGACATTCATCGGAAAGTTGTTCCTCAACATATACAACTATCCCTATCAAAGCGAGACGTTATACGATCATCCCAATCAAAGCAAGACTTCGTAAGACTTCATACAATTTTCGGCAAGATTTCATCATGCCTCATCCTGTATTCGCGGCTGGTAAAACAGCTCTCATATCAGGAGCTGCAAGTGGTGTTGGTTATGGTAAGTGTCACTTGCAATGATCAGTTTGCAGCAATATATTGTGACAAGTCCCATTCAAAACAAATCGGTACTCTGTGTACCTTCCTGTCCCAATCAGTGCTCTAGCCTCGCCATGCCAATGATCGAGTTGACTGCAACCATGTTCCGCGCAAAACACATTCCCTCACTCTATCCCCTCTGACATTCGCCCCTCAGCCGTCGCAACACTCTGCCGCTCCCACGGCATGAAACTGGCCCTAATCGACAACAACGCTTCCAACCTCGCCCGCGCTAAAGAAACCCTCTCCTCCACCAAAGATAAGGAAGCCAAACTCGAAACCTATGAAGTCGACGTCTCCCAAATCGGCCAATGGCGCTCCCTCCGAACCCAAGTCGAAAAGGACTTTGGCACCGTCGACTTCTTGATGCTTAATGCAGGCATCGGGTTGAAGTGGGACGCTAGTCAGTGGGAGGATGAGAAGTAAGTTGTTTTTACCTTTCTTTTGGCGGCTAGAGCTAATTATTTGTAGTTATTGGGAGACTACGCTTGCGACGAATCTGAGGGGCGTGTATAATGGGCTTGCTGCATTTTATGGGATGATGAAGGGTGGGAAGGAGGGCGGTGAGAAGGCGATTGTGTTGACGGGGAGTAAGCAGGGGTGAGTTCTTGTTTTGTGCTTTTGCTTATTTGTTTTCTGGCCTTTGACAGGGTTTGATCTTGGAAGAGAGTTATGACTGGTGCTGATGCAGTATTAGGATTACCAACCCGCCCGGCAACCCAGCTTACAACGCATCCAAATCGGCCGTCAAGACGATTGCAGAGCAGCTGTCTTATGACTTGCGAGACACCAAAACATCAGTTCATCTGGTTATTCCAGGTTAGTCCTACCACTCTCATCGCCTTCTCTGGGTCATAGCATTCGATTAGATTATCGTCATCTTCTTGCTCACTGTCGTTGGATCTCTCGCTAACGCATGATTGTTTCTTCCAAAGGATGGACATGGACTGGTATTACCACGAGCGGCACCAATCCTCTTCAATTAGACGCCAAAGACAAGCCTGCTGGCGCCTGGACGGCTGAGCAAGTTACTAAGTTTCTTGAGGAGCGCATGGGACAGAATAAATTTTATATTGTTTGCGTAAGTTTTTGTTCTCTTGCTTCCCGTTCTTCCTTCCCATTCTTTACCTTGATCACCATACTTCAGCTTTGCAGCGGAGGGGCGAGCCTCATGAGTTCATACAGTATACCGGCATAAGTCGTGTGAAGAAAGCTCAGGCGAAGATCTCAGGAATAAGATAACATGACGAAATGATGATGATGATGATGCTGATTATCTCACAGCCCGACAACGATGTCACAGAGGACACAGACAAGAGGCGTATGCTGTGGAGTGTTGGTGATGTTGTATATGGACGTCAACCTTTGAGTAGGTGGCGTGAGGAGTACAAGGAGGAGAGCACGGAGTGGATGAAGAATGTCAAGTTAGAGAAGTGAGGTGATTGAGATAGGGTGTTGCAATATGCGATGGTACTATGTTTCCTGTCTTCGTGGTCGAAATCTGAGGTGCGCAAGTAGTGAAGAATGAGGAAGCAGTGAACAACTCGGCCCAAATTGATTTCCATGTTGTTTGCCTTCTCTCCTTATTTCAAGATCATAGGACGATTTTATACATCCCAAAGGCTTGGCATCTAAACTTTTGAAAATTGGAAATTGTAACTCAAAGAAAAAAATGTTGTGGAGATTGCTGGGGTTTGTTTGTGCTCTAGAGCTATATCGTACGCTTTAGCATCTCATCATGACAACCTTCGGGATGTCTTCGTTTGATCTTAGTCACAAATCTTCCAAGTCTCATGGCGTGTTTCCTTATACAACAGCAACATTCGTTTGTGTTTCTGAAAACAATTGGCAGAGAATGTGCAAGGGTGTTTATGCATATAATGTATTACTTCCAATCAGCATAGTTTCAGTGTCGTCTAACACTTGCTCGTTCCAATTCACCAACAACCCCACCCCCAGCCAATGTCCATCTTTCAGTCACGAATCCGTCGCTGATATTTGCCCTCAGCATACCACTCCTCGCATAGTACTCCAGCAATGTTCTTGCCTCCAGTCTGCTCAGATTTTCAACCTTCATCAAATCCACATTCCGCATTGTGCTCAGCACTCTTTCGTCGATTCGATCATACGGACTCTTCTCATCGTACATTGGCAAATCAGTCCTGCCAGTCTGTGCACGAACCTCGCTCTGCGTAATCGCCAGATCTAGTGATGGTGAGGGTGGACGATTAGAATTGCTGTCTATACCGAGGATAAGACCGCCGTTCGGCAATGTTGATGCGCCAGAGAGGAACGAAACGAAGTGGTCGACTAGTGCAAGGTCGTGAGCGTGGATGTAGTGCATGCTAGGCGCGAGGTATTCGGAGAGACGACTCATATGGGAGAGACCATCTACAGTGAAGAGGACGGGAGGTCGCGCTTGCTTGGCTGTGGTAGAGGTAAGCTCCTTCCAGAGAGCTTGGTAGATTGGCCAGGCAACGTCAGGATCGCGCGCACCGAGCTCGGCGAAGCGGCTGAGTGACATGTTGCTTTGTACGCTAATGGGCAGGTTGGTGTGCTCCATGGATAGCTCGAGCTTGCTTAGTACTGCTTCGTTCGCTTTTGCAATGCGGCCGAGCAGTTCGGCGGTGTATGTCTTTTGTGTGTATTTTATTGGGTTTGATCCTTCTATTGGTGCATAGGAGGTATGTGCGATTGTGAGATCCTGGGCTGAGGAAGTGTATCATGTCAGTATGGGCTAGCTCTTTGATCACGTCTGACTTTAGTATACCTTCAGGGATATGAATGACAACCCAGCCATTGAGGAAAGCCATTGTCTGTGCCTGAAGAGCCAAAACACTCTTTCCACTTCCTCGTTCGCCTACAACTAATTTTCGTATTGTTTTATCGTTCGTGTTCTTGATATGCCGTGCCAATTCTAATGTTTCAGCTCTGATAAGCGTGGTAGGTCGTGCGAAGAATCCCCATCCTTGGGTGGCCTTGAAAGCCTCAATAGCTCGCAATGAGTCGACAGTCGCTCCTGGTAGCGCTACGATCGTACCCAAGGAAGATTCTGCAGCGAGATTGTCCGCAGACCAATCTTGTATACCGGGCACTTCGAAAGCATTTGTATTGCTCAAGACAATTCTTTTGCGAATGGCTTTTCGCTCGCCTGGAGCAGGAGCCTTTCCTTTCGTTGGCTCTCCTCTTTTGCCTCCTCCAAGTCGTAGTGTCTTTTTGCCTTTCTGTGCTCCTCCCACCAGTTTCCTGCCTGCTGGTGTACCTGCTTTCTCTAGGGGTGCAGTGGTCGAAAATGCAGCGGACGAGGTGCCAAGAATGTATGTAGGTATCGGTAATCTTGTAGGAGGAGAGCGGAGACTCGAGAGGCACCGCCAGTATTTCTGCGTTGCCATCGCTGTGGTTCTGGGCTGCTCTGCTGATGAAATCGAAAAATGAAATAGACGATGTTGATGAAACACTCGGCCCGCGAATTCAGTTACTGATTCACATCTGAAACAGCTACCCTGCCCAGAAAGGGCAATATTTTTTTTTGTGAGAAGTCAGGTAGTTCATGCACCAGGGCAAAGAATCATCTGATGCCAGACAGCTCGGAATTGGTCACAGACGATAGTCTCTACGCTATCCTTGGTCTCCCAGAGCCGGCTGCCAACCGACCGGCCACTTCTGCCCAAATCAGAGTCGCTTTTCGACGAGCATTGCTCAAGCATCATCCTGACAAAGCTGCTCGGCTCCTAAGCGAGCCGAATGGCAAGCCAGCTTCATTCAAAGCCAAGCCTGCCAGCAAGTTTTCCGTCGACTCGATCTGTCTGGCCAGAGATATTCTGCTAGATCCAGCACGACGACGTGAATATGACAACACTCTGCTACTGAAGAATGCTCAGACAGACGTCGACAGGACCCTGGTAGGTCTGCATCCGACAGAGCTTGAAACACTAGATCTCGATGACATGAACTATGACGGAGAACATGCAAGCTGGGCGAAGACTTGCAGATGTGGCAATACCAAAGCATATGAGGTCTCAGAAGAGGATCTCGAAATAGCCAGTAGTGATGGCGGCCGTGAGGTGCTGGTCGGTTGCGGCGGATGCAGCTTGTTCGTGCGCGTTGTTTTCGAAGCCATTGACGCTGATTGATGGATTCAGCGTTCAACGATATTTAATACGACCTGAATGTTAATGCTGTAGGACCGACATCCTCGAGTTAAGGGGTCAGATTCGAGCTCTCCTACAGGGGAGACTTGTGATGCAATGGGAGGGAAGGAACATTGCCGGAAAGAAGATGGCCTGAAAAGGCTGTGGGTGGTGCCGCGGCTCTATTGGCGCGCTTCGAAGGCGCGAGATTAGCGACCTTTGCTCAAGAAGATGCGGTCGGAACCTGTAGGCGCTGAGGGGGAGTGGTTTTGGCTGGAGGAGGTGTGACCTCTCCCTCCAGGCTTCCTCCGCTTCTCACTACCTCAGCAACCCCTCCAGATCCCAAACCAGCACTCCTTCGGATGTGGACAAGTTCGTGAGCAATTGGTGCCTGCACTGATTCTGCTGGCATTTCACCTGAACCACGTTGAGAACGATGGTCGCGTGTCACAACGTTCGCTCGTTCAAGGAAGGCACGCCCTGTGTGGCAAGTGCCCACGCTCTTATCAACATCAATTTATTTTCAGCACTTGATTCATCTCAATACTTCATGACAACGTAGCCAGCACGCCATCGATCACCACAATCATACTAGGCCATAAACATTATTACGACATTCACACAGCTACAGCACAAGACAATCTGTCCACATAGTCACTACAGTCGCCAACACACGAATCACGATGCTTAACATATCAGACATGATGGCGCTCTGCAAAAGTAGGTCATCAGTCTCATGGCTGGGAAATAGCCAAGTCTAATATATCACAGCCAATGCCGACGTCCTTTACAGCCCCCAAAGTCAAATCATCGTCTTTCGAAACAATGTCCAGGACAACTTCGCCGGCGTCTTCGACAACGGCGTACTGCAATGTACTGGTCAAGCTTCTCCAGATGATCATGTAGCCCTGTACACTCTTCTTCTGGTGCTCAAGGACAAGATGAGAGAAGAGACAAATCGACAGCTCAGGAAGAGGCGCGAATTGAAGAAATCAGGTACAGTACCCCCCACACCCCAGGTTGTTTCGTGTTACAAAGTGTGGAAACTGACATATCCCAGATATCAGTATGCGGGATGTTGATGCATAAGGATTGGTTTGTTGGGAGATTTCAGACATGGAAGGACCACACATACACGACTAGTGAAGATTCCAGTGATATCAGAAGAGACTACACCTATACCACACCTTTCTCATACAGACGCCTCCTTGGCCAACCCGACCAACGCCTGGCTCATAACCTATGAACAACTACACTCATCATTTCATTCGACGTTCTATGTACCCACTCAGACGCCGGGTCCTGGTTTGTTCTCCTCGTCCTATGAACTTCTGTAACACTGCCCAAGAAGACTATCCAACTATGCGCTCTGTGTAACTGTATGTTTCCATTTGTGACACTGTGTAACACTGTGACACAAGATAAAACGGCTAGGGTAGCACGATGCTCAACGTGCCTCGCATATAAATATTGCTCCTGTATTTTCTTCTCAACAAGAAGAATTCTCATTATGGTAATGCTAAATACGTATAAGTATACTGCTCTCCCATATTTCCATTTCAGCAAGAACAGTCTCAACCAGGTAACAACCCTCTGTACACCTGACACATTCTCTAGCTTGCATCCGCCGCCTGCCATAAGAATACCAAACGAATTAAAATACCGAACGGATGTGAGTTACACAGATCAAGTCACTTCTTTGTCTGACCTCGTGACACTCTGCAGAGGTAGAGAACAGTCTCCATCCATAATATCATACTCAGACGGTATCAACGTCTAATGCTGCATTACAGAGAATGCCGAGGCTCTATGGCCAAGGAGGCCCAACCTGAAAGTCACCACTTGGAGCACTGTGAATCAAAACCTGACAAGATACAGTGCGGGAATCGTATCAGCAGGGAGTGAGAACTTTGAGATATTCTCGCATGCTTGTCTCACTGAGTGGGCTGCTCTGCGAACGTTGCTCAATGTTCTCCAGGAGGCGATCAATGACAGGTTTAGGCCTTATGACATAGAGCAATGATTGGGTTGTCAACGAAGAGGGGGTGAGGGAATGCATGTATATAGAGTGGCGAGGTCTTGCGTGATGTAATAGTAGTTGTATGAAATGCTGTCGTTGCCAAAGTTGCTTGGCAAGGAAGTGCCGTTTCTAGTCGCGCACCAAAAGTACTACAATATCCGCTACTTCCCTCACACTTCAATATCATTCGAAGTCGCACGATGAGGGGCTACTTATCTACCTAGATCCTGCTAGCGCCAAATATGTACAACGCTTCTGCTGTACGATGTCGATCTTGCACTGCGCCTCAAAACATGCCCACAACTTGCAAAAGTCACATCTTAGCAACAAAGTGAACACCATCCAGCCACGGACAGGTCTTCAAGCATCATACCCGGAAAAGCTCGCAACGTGAACGATCAGTTTGTAAGGACATACTGAACCGATATCGGCTTCATACTATCCACCGCTATTATCTCATCTCTTTTTATCATGCTGGGCACAGCATCCTCTTCCAGCATTCTCGCCATTCCAGGCCTGATTACAATGTGCAAAGGTCAGTTCTGTGTCCTGCCACACGCAGCCACACCTACGCCTCTAAACACTGACCATCATCAGAAAACGCCGAATGGCTCTACCACCGAAGTGACTTGAGGATCATAACTTTCAATGGCAAGAAATCCGGTGACGGCAAAGGCTTGCAATAAAAAGTCGCTGCTGTTATCACGACGGGCGAGAGTGCTGTGAGGGTGATGACGACTGGATCTAATCTGAACGAGCACCGAGCGCTTGAAGAATTGCTCGTGATATTGCAGGATGCGGTTACGAAGAGGTTAATTAGGAGTATGACTGAGAGTGAGGTAGGTGAGAGTAGTGGGCCGAGATAGGTTTGTGATGCTGATTAGTGTGTAGAAGGAGAAAGAGAGGGAGAAGGAAGCTCTGATTACGATGCGGGAGATGGCTTGAAAGTAGAAGATATTCTTCCAGGTGTAAACTCATTGGTTGATGTGTTCAAAGCTCGAGCACAAACTGAGGACAGGAGGACTGACCTTGACTGTGGTCGTCAGTTGCCTGGTATTGCATCATACGGAAGTGCTTGATGCGCTTCTGTGCCACGAAGTCCTGCTCTCTATCAGGACGATCAACGTCAAAAGGTTGTACTTGTCTCCAGTGTACGAAACCTGGGCAATATGGGACCGGTAGCCTTGCCCACCATACTCACTCTGTTGAAATGTTGCAGAGGGGAGTCTTGCAAAGCTTCATCTAAGAAGTATAATGCAGCATTATGCAAGATTCGGGGGTCCCCGGTGCAACAGTGGCGATAACATGGAGGAGCAGATAACCATGGACCTTCTCGAAGGCGATGATGTTGAGATGTTGTTAATTGATGGTCGTAAGGACAGTGCTGTTCAAGCTAAAGAAGCTGCCACACGGGTCGCCTGGGAGGAGGATAGGGAAAGGAAATTGATTATGTAGGAATTAAGGTGTGAGAGGATGAAGAGGTGATAAACACAGAACTGTATATTCGTTGATATAGATTCTGTTACATTCATTATGAGATGGCCGTAAATGCGCCCCCTTATGCTCTATATTTGTCAATGATGCACCGATGTAAAGCTCCTTATGCCAGAATTGTGCGCCTTTTAAATGCTCTTGCTCACTGCGATTCGTGCAGCCACTTACAAGCTAACGAAAGTTTCACTTCCGGCGTGAACGCTCAAATCTTCAATGACTTCAACAATATCAAGCTCTCTCAAACACTCCTCAATAACATCCACAGCCCTATCCAAGTCCTCCCTCGTAATCACCAAAGGTGGTGCCAGCCTGATGGTATGCCTGTGCGTCGGCTTCGCGAGCACGCCCTTACTCGCCATCAATAGGCACAAATGCCACGCTCCACGACCTTTTGCGCTGATGTCAGGGTTGATGTCGATGGCGTTCATAAGGCCGAGACCGCGAACGGCGGTGACAAGACCGGGAGAAGATGTGGATGGGTCCATGTCGATGTGTTTGAGCGCGTTCAGACGCGTACGGAAGTGTTCGCCGAGGTTCAAAGAACGAGCGGCGAGGTCTTCGTCGATGAGGACATCGAGGGAGGTACAGGCTACGGCGCAAGCGAGAGGATTACCGCCGTATGTGGAGCCGTGTTGGCCGGGTTTAATGCAGTCCTGGTCAAGTATGTCAGTGGATTTTCGCACAAAGAGATGTTGCCTGATAGAGCATACCATGACTTCGGAGGATGACAGAACAGCGGAAATGGGGTAAGTGCCACCCGAGAGAGCTTTTGCCAGAGTCACCATATCGGGCTTCACGCCCCAGTGTTGATGGGCAAGTAGCTTGCCAGTCCTGCCGAGTCCAGCTTGAATCTCGTCACAGATGAATAGTACGTTATATCTCCTGCATAGATCTTGGACTTGTCGTAGGTAATTTTCTGAAGGCACGATGATGCCAGCCTCTCCTTGTACTGGCTCCACAACAAACGCGGCAACGTTCTTACCGTGCAGCTCGAATGCCCTCTCAAGATCCTCAGCATGATTGAATCGAATATCAAAGCTCGTTCCGTCCGGCAACTCTACCTTCGGGCCTAGCCCTGGTGTGAAAGGCCCGAATCCTTCTCGACTAAATTCGTCTGAGGAAAGCGATATCGAAGCTATCGTCCTGCCGTGGAAACACTTAGCAGCACTGTACACGATGGCTTTGTCCTCAGGCACACCCTTCTTCACGTACGCCCATTTCCGCGCAAGCTTGATGGCGGTTTCGATTGCTTCTGCGCCAGTGTTCATTGTCAAAACGCGCTCAAAGCCGAGCAGTGTGCAGATTTTGTGTGCGAAGCGGCCAAGCTCGGCACTGTGGAAGGCTCGTGATGGTAGAGTGAGTTTGGACATTTGTGCGGAGAGAGTGGCGAGAATACGTGGCTGGTGAAAGTGTCAGACACAGACAAAGTTGAGATATGTCTGCTGGGCTCCAGATAACTTACATGACAGTGGCCTTGATTCACTGCGCTGTAGGCACTCAGACAATCGATATACTCGTTGCCATCTACATCCCACACCTTGGCACCAAGAGCCTGGTCAAAGACCACACCTGGGAAAAATCAGCAAGGATGATCGTGATGCTTGGACGGCTGGAGACAAACCCAATGGATGGTAGTTTCCCGCACAGTGCTCTCGTTCCAGTTTCAGAGCAGCCTTTGTCTTCTCATAAGTTCTTGGCCTCTTTACGCCACTGATCTGCACCTTCGTGCTCTGCTCTGTTTTGACGCCATAGTCATTGTGGCTCGTCGTAGGCTCTGTGGTGTAATAGCTCTCTATTATTCTTGCAGGTGCCATTGCTCGTGGCTATTGACTGAGGTGCCGTAAACTGAAGATGCTCGTTGTGAATATCACTTGCAAAGATATCTCGTATCAATTGGCGAAAGATTGACAAAAGCAGATATTATTTTATGGCTTCAGAGCAGTGATGTCACGCAAGTAGACAAACGAAGACGAAGATGGCTTCTTAACTTGTGTAGAAAGAGACATGACTTGTACGCCAGCTTCCTAGGTCGGAGCAGGTGGGCTAGAAGGAGTGGTAGGGTTTGGCTGGTTTCATTGGCTGGCTCGTCACCACAGATTCGCCTCCGGCTTAAAACGGGAACTTCCGAGTAGCCAATTGACTTATTCCGAAGCACAAATTTTCCCTCTTTTGCCATGCTGTCGATCTTTCTTGCAACTTTGCACTGACAAGTGCTCTTCTACGGAGTGTAATCTTGAACAAGTTTTACCTTGGGTATTTCTTTATTCCGATGTTGAGCGGCCGAAAGACCGAAAACACGATGAAACACGACGCCGTGCCTCGGTATCGTACGACAGCATCATCTTGTGCGACGCATGGGCTTCAGACTTGCGGAATACTGACTCTCTTCTCATGCTGCAAGTTGTCGTTGTAGTCCGAATTGATTGCGTTACCATTCAGCTGATACGTGTCAACAGCAGTTTCGGCCAAGACGGCTTCAGCAGATATCTAACCAAGGGCAGCGAGAAGGAGTAGCACTTTGCTAGGAGCAGGGTCCCAGTAGAACTCGTTGGCAAGAAGCTAATCTGGAGCAAGAAGACATATCGCAAGTATAGACCACGATCGTGATCACTCCCTTGTTTAAGCGAGGTCAAAGACGACATAGTGATAATGGCACATGAGTAAGAAGTATATGCCTCTATATGATATTCTAATCTGAGTAAATGAGTGAAACAGCTTCATAGGGTCGCAGCTCGAAGACACGTCCGTTAATCGTGACCTTGCCATCTGGAATGTTGCCAATCTGATCGGTGACCTGATCTAATGATCCAGCATCTTCAGGCAGATTATACTTGACATCTTCCTTCGTGAAGTTCATCACCACCACCAACCTTTCGTTCTTGTATTCTTTTGTGTACGCAAACACCCGCTCATCATTCTCCGAATACGGGGTGTAGATTCCATAGGTGCAGGAAAGATGCTTCTTCCTGAAGGCCAACATTGCCTTCCAGAATGACAGAACACTATGAGGATCTTCCTGCTGCTTAGCTACATTCCACTCCTTGTAGTCGTCGTGTACACGCATCCAGGGCTTTTCACTATTTGGTTTCAAGGAAAAGCCAGCATTCTCCGAATCGTCCCAATGAGGCGCGGGATTGCGGGCATGATCTCTTGCTTTGCGTTGTAAGCCATCCCAGACATCCGACATGTCTGGTTTATCCGTGCCTTGTTTCTTCTTCCGCAATTCTAGTTCTTCGAACCAGAATTGTTGGGACATGACGTCCTTGTACTCTTCGATTGGCCAGTCTTTGGGTAGATTCGCCATAGCGATCTCTTCGCCTTGGTAGATGTACAAAGTGCCACTTAGTGTGCATTGCATCGCTGCCAACAGCTTGGCTGTGAGAACGCGATATTCTGGGGTTGAGTCATTGCCAAATCTCGATACCGAGCGAGCAACATCGTGGTTCTTTACAAGAAGTGATCAGAAAAACTTCTCCGTTCAGTGTCGAAAAGTGACTTACCTCGATGTATGAAGAATTCCAACCTCCTCTCTCCTGCATCTCAACTTGCCATCGGGTAGTGACTCGTTTGAACTCACTCAATTGGTAGTCCTTCGGTATCAGCTGAGGATATCCATCCACTTCTTGACCTTCGAACTGGAAAATCATCTGAAGCTCTTTATTCTCTGGCAGAACATACGGAACCATGACATCCATGTCTCGTGTAAAGGGTGTTTCACCAACCGTAATTACCTCAGAATGCTTTGACAGTGCTTCACGGTTCATCTCCTGCAGGAACTCATGTATGCGAGGTCCGTTAGCCGTATGATCATAGCTCCACTGGAACTCTTCGCCTGGGTCTTGAACGGGTGCATCTGGAAGACCTGGAGCTTTGCTGATGAGGTTGATGACATCCATACGAAAGCCATCACAGCCTCTGTCCAACCACCAAAGCATAATGTCCTCGTAGACTGCTCGACGCATGTCGGGATTCTCCCAGTTGAGATCAGGCTGCTCAACAGTATACAGATGCAAGTAGTACTCTTCAGTCTTCTCGTCCCACTTCCAGGCACTTGCGTTCGAGAACTCTTCTCTCCAGTTGTTCGGTGGTTGTCTGGTACCGTCTGCAGCATACTTTGCTGGCCGCCAGAAGTACCAGTCTCTTTTAGGATTATCCTTTGAGCTTCGAGACTCAAGAAACCAGGCGTGTTGGTCACTAGTGTGGTTGACAACAAGGTCCATGACTAGTTTCATGTCACGCTTGTGCATTTCTGCGATTAAGGCATCCATTGATGCCATTGTGCCGAATGGTGGGTGTATGTCATGGTAATCGGAGATGTCCTACGTACATCAGCAACAGATGAGGATATGCTTTGTACAGCACTCACATATCCCATGTCCACCATGGGCGACTACAAGATCATGTTAGCTACTCAGGTCAATACATCTAAATTCCTAGAATTATTACCTTGTATACGGGCGAAAGCCATATCACGTCCTAAGATTTCATCAGCTTGGCAGATGATGGGGAAAGGTGAGTGCACCAACCACACCAAGGTCTTTCAGATAGTCAAGCTTAGCAATTATGCCCTCGATATCTCCATAACCATCGCCATTGGAGTCGCAGAACCTGTTTCGAGATGAGCGAGAAAGTAGGCCAAAGAAGGGGGGACGATGCTTACGAAGCGGGATATACTTGGTATATGATAGCTTCCTTGAAGTGAGCTCTTTCTTGAAAGTGTGCAGGAGCTTTTTTAACGATTCTTGAAGTCATCATGCTAGATTCAATGCTCAGAAGGGGGGAGAAGAACACCTGAATGTTGTGGACTGTCCTCCAGAAAGTCGAAACTGAAACCTAGAAGCAGTCACTACATGAACCAGAAAGACTCACATATCGAAGAGAACACCATTGGAGGATCTACGCCAAGTCCTAGATAGACGTGCATAGTGGAGGCAATTCTGGAACAGGACCCGATAGGGCTTAGCTTAAAAAGTCCAGACTTGCGGAGTACATCAAGCGGAGTAAAATTATCGTGTCAACACCGAACAACCACTCCCTCATGGCGTCCTTATCAGCAGATTGTGGAGCGTGGTCACACGTCTCTCCCCATCATCTCCGCTCAAGCGATAAACCCCTCAGCAGCGTGTGCAACCTCACTAACGTCTCAGCGAAGGCTTGCTTGAATTCAGGACCCGCATACGCGGCAAAGCGGTTAGCGGGGAGCTCTTATCTCTTGCTGACTCGGGCTTCCTTGAGCTTCGTCCCATATATTTACCTAATTCTCGTCCTTCTCTGTAATCCCATTTTCCTGGAGCTGAATATAGTCATTGTGTCGAACTATTGTGACTCCTTACTACAATCATGACTACTATAGATAAGAAGATTGTCTCTGATGAGAGCAGGCATGATTACGATGAAGTCGAGTTCGTCCACGAGGCGAATGCGGCTACACAGAAAGAGCACGAGATGACCTTGGGTCGCGCTTTGAAGGCATACCCTAAGGCCATCATGTGGAGCGTCTTGTTATCATTTGCAGTCGTTATGGAAGGATACGATACGGTTGGTTGACTTCATGCCTGGAACGCGTCCTGCCAAAAATTACTAACTATGGCAGATATTGATTGGATCCTTCCTTGCCTTCCCGTCCTTTCTCAACACCTTCTCGAACGTGTCTGGTCCAGACGGTAGTCTTCAGATTACCGCACCGTGGCAAGCCGCAATCACGAATGGTGCCTACATTGGTGAAATCATCGGTCTGCAAGTAACTGGTTGGATCGTCGACAGTTATGGCAATCGATTCACGATGGGTCTGGCTACACTGTTGATGATTGCCTTCATCTTC
>Ga0160428_1000928_pt1 | contig 26308 bp, 29 predicted proteins | sample SolpanmetagenomM_FD_108198 | JGI IMG/M metagenome (GOLD analysis project Ga0160428, IMG submission 108198) | Solar panel surface microbial communities from Lawrence Berkeley National Laboratory, California, USA - M | ecosystem: Engineered > Built environment > Solar panel > Unclassified ... | reverse complement strand
GACGTCCAGGTCGGCCAGGGCGGTGAGACGTTCGGTGACGTGCTCGCGCACGGCGGCGGCGACCTCGGCGGCCGGCTGCGGCCACCGGGTGACGATGTCGGCCTTCACGTGGGCGCGCCGGCCGGCGACGGAGACGTCGACGCGGGGGTAGGCGCGCCCGAGGGCGGTCGCGATGGTGCCGGTCGCGTCCCCGGCGGGGATGACCCCGGAGACCTCGAGGACGGCGGCTTCGGCGATGCGCTCCACGGCCTTGTCCTTGACCTCCAGGGAGCCGCGCTCGCCGGCCTCGTCCCGCTCCTGCGCGCTGAGCTCCGCAGTGGCCTGAGCGGGACTGCTCCATCGCCGCAGCGGCTGCTCGCCTCGATCAGCGGCGTTGGCGTGACGACCACGACTCGCCCCACCGGTCGGCAGCTTCAAGCTGTCGTCCCGCGAAGCGGTGACGGCGGTGGCCCCGGTCGTCGTCGTGGTCGCTCCCGAGCGGGGCTCAGCCACGGCTGCGGCCGGGGACCAGCGCGGACAGGTCCAGCTTGCCCTCCAGGTGAGCGCCGATGACGTAACCGACGCCGGCGAAGAGCAGGGCCAAGACGAACCAGCCGAAACCGCCCGCGATGAAGACCAGGGCGAGTAGAAGACCGGCGAAGATCCCGACGATCGAAGCAGACACGGATTTCCTCCAGGAAAGGGGTGAGCCCACCTGGTGACGGCCAGGATCGACGGGCAGGACGTGCGGGGAAGGGTCAGGCGGCGTGCAGAGCGGCGAGGTCTTCGACGAAGACCTGCACGGGCACGGTGACAACGGCGGCGACCGCGGCGTGGATTTGTTGGGCGAGAGCGCGGATGGGTGCGTTGTAGGTGACGACGACGTGGACCTCCACGCGGTCGTCGGTCAGCTTCACGCCGGTGACGCGGCGCCCCGGCAGGTATGTGGCGACCTCGCCGAAGCGACCCGGGTGCAGTTGTGTCACTCCGGGAACCGCCAGGACAAGCGCGGCCACCTCATCGGCGGTCTCGATCACCGGCACGGGTGTGGTAGAGACGACGACCACGTCCTCGGCGGTCAGCGGCACGGATTCAGGGGCGGGCAGCCACCCGGTGGCGCCCGCCGGGCCGGCGTCGCGTGCGACGCCGGCTCCGTCGGGAGTCTGAGTCACCGGACGCGAGGCGCGGCGTCGTCGTCGCTGTCGTCGGCGTCGTCGGTGGGCAGGTGCACGTCGGCGACGGCGATGTTGACCTCGGTGACCTGCAGCCCGGTCATGCGCTCAACGGAGGCGATCACATTGCGGCGGACAGCCTGGGCGAGGTCAGCGATGGCCACGCCGTACTCCGCGATCAGGTCGATGTCGACGGCGGCCTGGGTCTCCCCCACCTCCACAGACACACCTTGCGAGTGGTTCACGCGACCACCGGGGATGCGCTCACGCAGCGCGCCCACCGCACGGGAGGCGCCGCCGCCGAGGGCGAAGACTCCGGAGACGTCCTTCGCAGCGAGACCGGCGATCTTCGACACGACGGTGTCCGCGATCGACGTGGTGCCTTGGTTGGAGACCAGCGCGCCCGTGGAGGCGGAGGCGTCACGGCTGACGGCCAGGCTGGAGGAGGCGGACGTCGACTTGGTCTGGGGGGTGGCGCGGGTCTGCTCGCTCACGAGGACTCCTCATCAATCACGCGGGTGGCTACGGCAGCGCCACAGTCCTGTGACGCGGTGCGGAGAGGTAGAGGCCAGTCAGGGTAAAACGGTACGGTCCGACGGGTGTGATGTGAGTCACAATTTGACCTCGTAGCTCATGTCGCTGTCCGGCTTGCCGATCACCTCAGGTGCTGATCAACTCAGGCGCGACGGCTCATCTTCGAGCTGTGATGCCGCGTGAAAGGTTGTCCGGTGAGCCCGGAGGTTCCCGGTGATCCCACGTTGCGCGGCGAACGCCGGCGCGCGGCAAGGGGGACCAGTGATCTAGACGGCCCTTCCGTGGTCCCGGACGAAGTCCTGGCCCGCCAAGCCGGTCTCGGTGACAGGAAGGCGTTCACCCAGCTGGTCGCGCGCCACGGACCGAGCCTGTACCGCTACACCTTCCGTCTCCTGCGCCATCACGCAGACGCTGAGGACTGCGTCCAGGACGTCGTCCTTTCCGCTTGGCAAGGCCTTCCTGACTTCCGCGGCGACTCCTCGGTACGGACGTGGCTGTTTGTCCTGGCCCGCCACGAGGCCCAGAAGCACTTACGGCGCAACCGCCCGTTTTTCCCTGCTTCGGGCAGCCGTCCCGTTCTCGACCTCGACGAGGTCACCCAAGAGCTGCGTGACCTGCACACCGACACCGCGGTCGACGCTGTGGAGGCTGCCCTGCTGACCGCGCTCGATGCCGTCCTGCTGCTGCTACCCGAACGCCAGCGCAGCGTCTGGATTCTCCGTGAGTTCGAGGGTCTCTCCTACGCCGAGATCGCCACCGTTGTCGGCATCACCCCTGCGGCCGTTCAGGGGCTGCTGCACCGAGCACGAACCGCGGTCGCGACCACGATGCATGAGTGGAGGTGAGTGACGTGAGCAACCGCGACACCGCTGACGGCGACGCCGATCAGAACGAGACCGCCGCGAACAGCACACCAGCAAGATTGCGCGACGCCGTGGCGCGAGCAACGCAGCTGCTGCGCCAGCACACCGACGCCGGCTGGAGCGCCATTGAAGACAACATCCTGTCGCAGGCGATGAACGCTTTCCGTCCCTCCTCCCCGGTGCGGGGCCGCCACAGCCTCGGAGACTTCTTCCTCACCTCCGACATCGTCGTCGCACGGCTGCGACACGTCATCGACGACGTCCCTGGAGCCGCAGCTCAGCGCATCACGTGTTCTACCGATACCGACGATGAGCTCGACGCAGTCACCATCGAGCTCATCGCCGCCTACGGTGCACCGCTGGTCAACCTGGCCGCACGTGTCCACGCGGTCGCCCGCGACTGCTTGGTGGATCTACTGGGCGTTCTCGCTCCCACAGCAGAGCAGATTCACACCCACGTCCACATCGATGACGTCTCCAACGACCCCCGTATCGTCATCTAGATGTACTGAGCATGGACGTTGGTGACATGCCCGGCCGAGCAGGGTCATTGACGGGAGGCAGGTGATCAGTACCGCCCGTGCTCATCACCTCAGCCAGGCTCGCCGTGCAGCGTCCTCGGTGCCCTGGCCGCGCTGACGTCGGTTGCAGCCGCTGCCGCGGCACTGCTGCCGGGGTTGGCCTGGTTGACGGTGACGTTGGTCGTGGTGGGTGCCGCCAGTGCGCCCCTCGCGGTGATGATCTACACCGCAGCGGACCGGCTGAGTGCCCTGGACGGCAGGTCCGAAGCGACGACCTCGGTGAACACCGCCACCAACCTCGGAGCCTCCCTCGGTGCCGCCACAGCTGGGGTGCTCATCGATGCCCACGGCATCAGCAGCGCGTTCTGAGCCGGCGCCGTGGCCACCGCCGTCGCAGCCGGCGGAGCGTGGCTACATCGGCTGCGCGATCGGCTCACCGACCGCGCAGGATGTTGGCCAGCATCATCGCGTCGGCGTGGTCGAACCCGCCGAGCGGTGGTCTTGCACGATGTACACCGACGACTCTTCCCCGCCCCCATCAGCCGGGCGAGCGTCGCTGCCGTCATGCTCGACGCCTGCAGTCAGGCAGCAGCGGCGTCCTCGTCCCACACAACAGCTGAGGCATCCCCAACGGCAGTCGACCTGCGATGCCCAGTGCAGCGGCTGGGGCATCGGTCATGGCCCATCCTGACACTGTGCGGCAAGAACCATATTCTTCTCGTCACAACGCTTTACAGGTGCCGTGGCAGGTACGGTCATTGGTTCCGCGCTGCGAGCTTCACCGTCGAAGCACCATCTTCCCAGCCCAGGGCGATCGGGTCGCTGATACCTCTGCGAAATGACCCGGCACTGTCGAGCAGCGACACCGTCAGGCTCTCCCAGAACAGCATCACCGGCAGGAAGAGCAGCAGCACCGTCTCCGGTGGCAGCTCCACCGCCCGCAGTTGCGGGATGAAGCCGAGCCCGAGACCGAGCAGGAGCAGCAGCAGCGGGGTGGCCATCCGCAGCCGTGGCGCCAAGACCGACCCGGCGAAGACCACGGCTCCCAGCACCACCGTCGTCTGGAGTCCGTTCACCGCCGACTCTCTCGCCCAGCTGCACCGCTACGCACGATGAACACCACGGTGATGAGCAGGGCCAGAGCAAGGAAAGCGCTGCTGCCGGTGAGAGCGGTGCTGACGTGTTCGGTCACCGACGCTGCCGCGCCGGCCCCTCGGGCAGGATCCGCGGTCTGCGACGCGATGGTCACCAGGATGCCCAGGCCCAGGGAGCTGCCGAGCTGGTGGGCGGTGTTCACCAGCCCCGACGCCGCCCCGGCGTCCGCAGCGGCAACACCGGCGACCCCGGCCGAGGTCATCGGCGCGAACGCCAGCCCCTGCCCCGCGCCGATCAGCAGCATCGGGAGCGCGACCGCGGTGAGGTAGGAGTCGTCCACGCCGAGGCGGCTCAGCCACAGCATGCCGGCGAGGGTGAGGACGACACCGGCGGTGAGCAGGAGCCCGACGGGGATGCGGTGCAGGCGGGGGATGGTCATCGCGACGGCGAAGTTGACCACCGTCATCGGCAGGAAGCCCAGACCCGCCTGCAGAGGACTGAACCCGAGGACTTCCTGCAGGTACTGGGTGGTGAAGAAGAAGAACCCCATCATCGCGCCCAGGTAGAGCATCCGGACGCCGTAGGCGCCGCTGCGCTCCCGGCTGCGGAACAGCCGCGGCGGCATGATCGGCTGCGCCGCCCGGGACTCGACGAACACGAGCACACCCAGCAGGACAACGCCGAGGGCCAGGGCGGCAACCGTGGAGGGCGCGGCCCACCCGGCGGAGGTGGAGTCGACGACGCCGTAGACCAGCGAGCCCACTCCGAGGGTGGCGGTGATCGCACCGGCGACGTCGAAGCGGCCCCGCACCCGCACGTCGACGGGCAGCACCCGGACGGCGGCGATACCCATCACCACGGCGATCGGCACGTTGATGAAGAACCCCGCCCGCCAGGAGACCCACTCGGTGGCGGCACCTCCGACCATCATGCCCAGGCTGGCGCCGATGCCGGCGGTCGCGGCGTACAGCGCGATCGCCCGGGACCGCTCGCGCCCGACGAAGTTGGCCGTGATCAGCGACAGCGACGTCGGGGCGACGATCGCGGCCCCCACACCCTGGAAGGCGCGGGCGGCGATCAGCCACTCGCCGGACTGGGCGAGGCCGACCAGCAAGGAGGCCAGACCGAAGGTCGCCAGCCCGATGACGAACAGGCGGCGGCGGCCGACGATGTCCCCGGCGCGGGCCCCGAGCAGCAGCAAACCACCGAAGACCAGGGTGTAGGCGTCCTGCACCCAGGACAGGGCGGCGGGGGTGAGGTCGAGACCGGCCTGGATGCTGGGGATGCCCGTGAAGATCACCGAGTTGTCCAGCAGGATCATGAAGTAGCTGACCAGGACGACCGCCAGCAAGGCGGTGCGGTGCGCCGGGCGTGCGGGGTGCTGAGCCGCGTACTGGTCCGCTCCGTGGTCCGGGTTGGGCTGCTGGGGCTGCTGGGGCTGCTTGTTCGCGGGGCTCGCCGTGGGCGTGCTCATGGGCTCTCTTCCTGGCTCTTCCTGGTCGGTACGACCAGTGCACCGCGTGCGGCGCGGGTCAGGGAGTCACCACTGTTCGGGGTACCAGCAGACCCTCCCAACGGTCAGCGGACCCGCCTACCGTGAAGGTCATGGACAGAGCCGAACACCGTCAGCAGGTGCGCGACTTCCTCACCACCCGCCGGGCACGTCTCACCCCCGCCCAGGCCGGACTGCCCGCCTACGGCGGCAACCGCCGGGTCAAGGGTCTGCGCCGCGAGGAGGTCGCGATGCTTGCCGGGGTCTCGGTGGACTACTACGTCCGCATGGAGCGCGGTGACCTGTCCGGGGCCTCCGACAGCGTGCTGGACTCCCTGGCCGGCGCGCTGCAGCTGGACGAGGCCGAGCGCGAGCACCTGCTGGCCCTGGCCCGGGCCGCGGGGCCCGCCACCAGTGCTGCCCGTCGCCGACGCCCCATCCCCACGGCGGTTCGCCTGCCCGTGCAGCAGGTCCTGGACGCCGTCACCGAGGCACCGGCCTGGGTGCGCAACGGCCGCCACGACATCCTGGCCATGAACTTCCTGGCCCGGGCCCTGTACTCCCCGGTGCTCACCTCGCCCGAGGCTGGCGCCAGGGACAAGCGGGCGGCGAACACCACCCGCTTCGTCTACCTGGACCCTGCGGCGCGGGACTTCTTCGTCGACTACGACCGCATCGCCCAGGACGCCGCGGCGATGCTGCGCCTGGAGGCGGGACGCAACCCCCACGACGAGGACCTCATCGCCCTGGTGGGGGAGCTGTCCACCCGCAGTGAGCTGTTCCGGCAGCAGTGGGCCGCTCACGACGTGAAGTTCCACCGCAGCGGACGCAAGCGCCTGCGTCACCCGGTCGTCGGTCACCTCGACTTGGACTTCGAGGCGATGGAGCTGCCGTCGGAGCCCGGGCTGAGGTTGAACATCTACACCGCAGCAATCGGCACCCCGACCAGCGACGCGTTGAAGCTCCTGGCCAGCTGGGCCGCCAGCCGGGAGACAGAGCAGGAGGCGGTCCTCGGCCAGACCGACCAGTCCAGTCGCTGACGGGCTCAGGCCCCCGGAAGACCGTGAGGGGCACTGCTGGTACCTGGAACGACGGTCACTCCCGCACGTCCTCGCTGACCGGTTGCATGGACAGCAGTCGAGCTCACGAGGCTCGAAGCCAGCACTACCGACCCGACGTGAACGCCGCCGGCGCCTACCGGCCCATGCGCCACGGCTCGTTGAACTGAGGAGCCAGCATGACCACGCAGCCCGACCCCACCCCTGAACCGGCCTCCCAGCCCTCGCCCGCCCAGCGCCTGGTCGGTGACATCGCCCCCAAGCTCGCCGAGCTGACCGACGACGTCCTGTTCGGTGACGTGTGGGCCCGCCCGCAGCTCGCGCGCCGCGACCGGTCCCTGATCACCGTCGCTACCCTGGTGGCAGGCGGCAGCACCGAGCAGCTCGAGGGACACCTGCGCATGGCCAAGGCGAACGGTCTCAGCGAGACCGAGCTCGTCGAGGCGATCACCCACCTGGCCTTCTACGCCGGGTGGCCGCGGGCGATGTCAGCCATCGCGGTGGCCAAGCGCGTCTTCGCCGAAGACCGTGCGGGAGGTGAGCAGTGAGCACCTGGTCCGCCGATGAGCTGGAACACCTGGGCACCGCCGACGAGGTCACCGTCTCCTCCCACCGACCCGACGGCGCCTTGCGGTCAGTGGTGACCATCTGGGGCGTCCACTTGGGGCAGGAGGTGTACATCCGCTCCGCCTACGGCCCGGACAACGGCTGGTTCCGTCGAGCCAAGGCCGCCGGTACCGGGCGCATCAGCGCCGCCGGCGTCGACCGCGAGGTCGTCTTCGAGGTCCCCGACGAAGCCGACGCCGACCTGCACGCAGGCCTGGACGCGGCCTACCACGCCAAGTACGACCACTACGGGCCGCGCATCGTCGGCTCCGTCGTCGGACCCGCCCTCACGCAGGCCACCCTGCGCGTCCTACCCGCGAACTGACACGCCGGGTCGATCCCGGCGTACCCGCGACGACTGCGCCGTCCCGAGCACCACCCCCGGACGGTCGACAGCACCAAGCCGCACCACCCGACGAGAGGAAGCGATCAACCGTGAAGCAGCGACTGCTGGGACGCACTGGAGTGTCCGTCAGCCCCCTGGCCCTGGGCACCATGATGTTCGGGCCCTGGGGCAACGCCGACGTGGACGACTCCATCCGGATCATCCACCGCGCCCTGGACGCCGGCATCAACTTCGTCGACACCGCCGACGTCTACTCCAGCGGGCAGAGCGAGGAGATCGTCGGCAAGGCCCTGGCCGGTCGCCGCGACGACGTCGTCCTGGCCACGAAGTTCTTCACGCCCATGGACAAGGACGATCCCAACGCCCGCGGCGGTTCGCGCCGCTGGATCATCCGCGAGGTCGAGAACTCCCTGCGCCGCCTGGACACCGACCACATCGACCTCTACCAGGTGCACCGCCCCAGCCCCGACACCGACGTCGAGGAGACCCTCGGCGCCCTGACCGACCTGGTCCGGGCGGGCAAGGTCCGCTACATCGGCTCCTCCTCCTACTCCGGCTCCCAGATCGTGGAAGCGCAGTGGGCCGCGCGGGAGCGTCACCTGGAGCGGTTCGTCACCGAGCAGCCGCCGTACTCGCTCCTGGTGCGCGGCATCGAGGAGGACGTGCTGCCCACCACCCGGCGCTACGGGATGGGCACGCTCACCTACTCCCCGCTGGCGGGTGGCTGGCTGACCGGGCGCTGGCGCAAAGACCAGCCCGGCACCCCAACCTCGGCGGCCCGCCCCCCGGCGCGCTTCGACATGTCCAGCCCCGCCAACCAGCGCAAGCTCGACGTCGTCGAGAACCTGGCCCAGCTCGCCGAACAGGCGGGGATAACCTTGATCGACCTGGCCATCGCCTTCGTGATCAACCACCCCAGCGTGACCTCGGCCATCATCGGCCCGCGCACGATGGGGCAGCTGGAGTCTCAGCTCATGGGTGCGGAGGTGACGTTGAGCAGCGACGTGCTGGACCGCATCGACGAGATCGTCGCGCCCGGCGTCACCATCAACCCCGACGACAACAGCTACGGGGCGACCGAGCTGCTGCCGTCTGCCCGTCGCCGCTGACGGCGACGCGACAGGAGACGGGCTGCCTGCGGCCTGCGATCAACTGCTGACCCGGCCCGAACGGCCACCCCGGGGCACCGCCTGCAGCGCGGGTCCACCGCTGACCTGACGCCCGCACGACCGGTCGTGCAGCTGCACGGTGACCAACTGACGACACGATGAGGTGCCCTGCACGGTGAGACGCCTACTGATCCCCTCTGCCGCTCTGCTCTGGGGATTGCAGATCGCTTTTCTCAACCCGGCGCTGGCGCTACTGCTGGTGGCGCTGTACGACGCCAGCGCCGGGCAGGTCGGCGTGGTGCTGGCGATCTACAACGCAGGCGGTCTCCTCGCCTCGCTGCTGGTGCCCGCCCACGCCGACACCGCGGGGACTACCTGCGCCCGCTGCTGGGCTGGTCACTGCTGACCATCGCCCTGACCGCGGCGCTGGCCCTGGCCACGTCGCTGCCCTTGGCCGTGGTGGCGCTGGTCGTCCTGGGCGGACCCGCCGGGGTGGGGACCACGTTGCTGTTCGCACACCTGAAGCACTCCGGTGCCGGGACCAGCGACGTGGTCAACACCCGTGCGACCGTCTCCTTCGCCTGGGTCGCGGGCCCACCACTGGCCACGGCCGTGCTCGGTATGTTCGGTGAGCGGGCCCTGCTGGGCGCGATCGCGCATCGCGCTGCTCCTGACGGTCTTCGTCGCCCTGCAGGCGACCAACAGCGCCGTCGTCGCAGTGATGGGCTTGTTCGTCACGCGGACCCTGGGCTTGGACGTGGCCTGGGCCGGCATCGTCCTCGGGGTCGCGGCAGCGATCGAGATCCCGGCGCTGCTGCTGGTCGGCCGGCTCAGCGACCGGGTCAGCGAGACCCGGCTCCTGGTCTCCGGTTGCGTCGCCGGCGCCGCATACTATTCAGCCATGGCCTTCGCCACCGGCCCGCTCGTGCTGCTCCTGCTGCAGGTACTCAATGCCTGGTTCTTCGCCGTCGTCGCCGGCGTGGGCCTGACCCTGTTCCAGCGCGTCGTGGCCCGCCCGGGGTTGGCCTCGGGCCTGTACGCGAACACCCGACGCGTCGGGGCTATCGCCTCCGGTGGGCTCATCACCGTCGGCGCGACGAGCTGGGGCTACAGCGGCGTCTTCGCTGTTTGCGCCGTCCTCACCCTGGTCGCGCTGGCCGGTCTGGGTCTGGTGGGCCGCGCCGGAACCGAAGCCTTGAGCTAACGCTCGCCGTCTCAAATTCAAGGAAAGCCCAAGCCTGACTTCTTTCCGTTTAACGAACATAGATATAAGCGTGAAGTCAGGGCTTCTTCATATGTGCAGATAAGGTCGAAGGTGAAGCACCGCGAAACGCTGGAGATCATCGTCGGGGCCGTCCTCGGCCCGGCCCACCACCTCGAGACCTTCCAGGAGGACGGCCTTGAAGCAGAGTGCGAAGGCGTAGGCGTCGACGCCGCCCGAGGTCCTGGTCACCTGCGACCGGGCCGCCTGCGCGTGCGCCGCAAACAGGGCTCTCTCGTCGTGCAGGGCCTTGCGCCCGGCGGCACGCAGAATCGCTTTGCGCAGCCACTGCAGCCTGAAGACCAGCAGCAGCGCCCCCACGACGACGCGGAGCGCCTGCAGGGGCACCGCCGTCAGCGCGGGCCCCAGAGCCGCGACGAGCACGGCCAGCGCGGCGAGGCTTGCGGCGACGCCAAGTCCGCTGGAACGCCAGCCGCGCGTCACCCCACGGCGAGGACCACCGTCAGCGCCTCGACGGCTTCGACGGTGCAGGCCAGGAAGACGGAGAGGAAGAACGCGGAGGCTGCGGTCACGGTTGCTCCTGGCTCGGTGGGGTGGGGGCTGCCGGTCAGCTGCGGTCTCCTGCGCCGTGGCCGGGCCGGGACTCGCTCGCGACCTGGGGGGACGACAGGGGCGGGGCGGGGCGGCGCACCGGCACGTCAGCGGCGCCAGCACCGGCTGGGACGCCCTCCCGCAGCTTCTGCACGTCGCCGCGCCTCACCGCTAGGTAGGCCACCAGGGCGAGGATCACGACGAGGGCGACGAGCGTCACGGGGCCGTCCCCGAGGCCGACGCCCCCTCCGATGGAGGGTTCCTTCGCCAGCCAGTCCGCGAAGGAGGCTCCCAAGGGGCGGGTCAGCACGTAGGCCACCCAGAACGTCGCGACCGGGTTCGCCCCGAGTCGCCACGCCACCAGCGGAACCGCGATGGCCGCAGCGAAGAGCAGACCCGAGGGCAGGAAGCCGAGGTGCATCGTCAACCCGGTCAGGTCCCCGACCGCCGTCCCCAGCGCGAAGGTAGCGATGACGGTGGCCCAGTAGAATCGCTCCCGGCGGGCGGTCGTGATGCTGTGGATGTCGAGGGTGCCCTCGCTGCGCCGCCACCAGGTGAACAGGACGATCACGACCACCCCGTAGAACGCCGAGGTCACGTAGTAGGACAGACCCGTGACCACGTGCAGGACGTCGGCGACGATCGTCCCGAAGACGGCGATCATCGCGACGGCGGACCAATAGCGCACGGCGTGGTAGCGCGTCGCGCGCAGCTGCCACCGCAGGGCGAGGGCGAACCCGCCGACGCCGACCACCCCGCCGAGGACGAGGTCCGTGGTGCCGAGGAAGTCCGAGGCCGCCTCTCCCATGCCGGTGGTGAGCACCTTCACGACCCAGAAGAGGACGGTGATCTCGGGCACCTTCGCGGCGACCGGAGGACTCGCACGGGGGAGGAGCTGCAGGGGCGTTCGGGCCACGGGGCCTCGTCTCCAGACGTCGGGGGAAGGGTGGACGGCAGCGGTGTTCGCGGGGGTCGACCCCAGGCTGCCCCCGCCTCGCTGAACCGAGGCTGAGGGCGCCCCCGGGGTTCAGCGGCGCGAGCCCGCTCCCCGCCGTGCCTTGAGCAGTTCGACCAGCACCGGCAGCAGCGAAACCGCGACGACGACGGCGATGATGGGGAGCAGGTACGCGTCGATCCCCGGGATCTGCCCGCCCAGCACGTGCCCGGCCAGGGTGACACCGAGGGCCCACAGGAGCCCACCGACGCACTGCCACAGCGTGAAGGTGCGCGCCGGGACACCCACCGTCCCCGCGAGGGGGTTCATCAACGTCCGCACGACGGGGATGAAGCGGGCCAGGACGATCGCCTTACCGTGCCCGTAGCGCTCCAGGACGGTGCGCGCGCGCTGCACCCCCGCGTAGCGGCGACGGTGCTCGGGACGCTCCAGGAGAGCCGGGCCGGCGGCCCGGCCAATGAGGTAGCCGACCTCCGCCCCCAGGACGGCGCCGCCGGCCGCGGCCAGGAGCACCGGGACGAGGGACAGGTGCACCGAGGACGTGACGCCCGTCGCCGTGAGCAGCCCGGCGGTGAACAGGAGCGAGTCACCGGGCAGGAAGAACCCCACGAGCAACCCGGTCTCGGCGAAGAGGACGACGAAGACGCCCAGGGTCCCGAACGACGACAGGAGGTGCTGGGGGTCCAGCAACCCGCTCACGACGACGCCGCCGCGGCCCCCGCACCGCGCCGGTCGGGGGCGTCGACCCGGCTGAGGCTCAGGTAGACCACCACCGCCAGGATCGCCGCGAGGAACAGGACGCTGGTCACGGTGGTGCCCAGGCCGAGGCCACCGTCGGCCCGGTCCTGGGACAGCAGGTCACCCAGGGAGGCACCCAGCGGGCGGGTCAGGACGTAGGCCGCCCAGAACGTCCCCACGGCGTTCCAGCGCAGCCCGAAGCGCAGGACGGCGACCACGGCGATCGCGACGGCGAACAGGACGACGGAGGGGAGGTAGCCGATGCCGGACGCCTCGGCGACGAGGTCGCCCGCGGCGGTTCCCAGCGCGAAGGTGAAGAGGATGGCGAGCCAGTAGAAGGCTTCCCGCCGGGGACTGTCGATCGCGTGGATGGACAGCGTGCCCTCGACCCGGTGCCAGGTGAGGAACGTCGCGGTCAGCAGGACCGCGAAGACGATGGTGGAGGCGAGGAGCGGCACACCAAGGCCGTCGGTCAGGTTGTCGGTGAGCAGGGTCCCCACGACGCTGATGAGCACCACGGCCAACCAGTAGACCGGGGGCCGGTAGCCGCGCGTGCGGAACTGCGCCACCAGCACCACCGCGAGCAGCACCGTCATGACGATGCTGGTCACGGTGAGACCGAGGCCGAGGGTCTCGTTGAGGTAGTCCGCTGCGGTCTCCCCCACCGTGGTGGCCAGCACCTTCACGATCCAGAAGAACGCCGTCACCTCGGGGACCTTGTTCGCCGCCGTGCGCAGGGCGGCACCGGTGCCGCGGCGGGGTCCGTCGGGGCCAGGAGTCTCAGTCATGGCCTCAGCGTGCCGAGCGGCTCCTGAACCCCTGCTGAGCGCGCCCACCCCGGTGCGGGCGCCGCCCGCGTCAGCCGCCGCGGACCGTGAGGTAGAAGAAGTCGCGCTGGTCGGAGGCGAGGTAGCGGTCGGCACCACGGGTCATGTCCGGCAGGAGCTTGGTGGGGGCGACGGCTCCACCCCCGCCGGGCACCGGTGCCCAGCTGGAGAACGACACCATGCCGCGGTGCATGTCGAGCTCCATCCCCTGCACCGCACCGACGGCGGTGAGCGCCCGGGCCAGGTGCACGAGGTCGAGCCCGTTGCCGGCCACGTACAGGAGGTTCCCCGCCCTGTCCGTGCCCAGCGCGGAGCGCCAAGTGAACTGGGTCTGGTTGCGGGCCGTGCCCCACCTCCCGCCGGCGTCGCTGCCCAGCCCCGGGGCGCTGCGTCCGCCGTCGACGATGAGGTGCAGGTTTTGCCGCGCGGCGATCACGTGCGGCGTGAGCGTGATACCGCTGCCGAGAGCACCCACGGACAGCCGCCCCGCGTCGTCGACGACGGCGGTCGCGAGCCCGTCCACGAGGGGGCGGGAGGTGCGGCCCTGCAGCAGGAACCCGCCGGGGGTGTCCTTGAACTTGAACCCGGCGTTGAAGGTGGCCAGGAGCCGGCTCCGGTCGTCGTCGGCCACGCTGGAGCCACCCGGCCAGGGCCCCCCTCCGGGTTCGCGGGTGCCGGCGACCAGGTGGGCGGTGCAGGCGTCCGCCCGGATCCAGGCGGCGCCCGCGACGACGCCGGGGTGGTCCGCGTCAGGACGCAGGAACGTCGTGAACAGGACGGGGGCACCCGTCGCGTCCCGGCGCCCCGGGACCCAGACGCCCGCCCCGGCCGTCACGGCCGGCCCGAGGGCGTCCTGGGCCACGGGCGCGGGAGAGGGCACCGCGGCGGTGCCGCCGCCCGCGGTCGCGCCGGCCCGCACCGGCGCCCGGCTGGGGGCACCGGCCACCGTGGTCGGCGCGGCGCCCGTGGGGACGTGGTGGGAGTACCAGAAGTTCTCCACGGCGTCCACGACAGGAGACCCGCCGTGGTCGCGGACCCACTCCACCGACCGCACCGAGAAGGGCGCGCTGCCCGGGTAGGTGAGGGCCTGGGCGTAGGAGGTGCCGGGGACGGCGAGCAGGCCAACGACCACCGCGGTGGCGACGATCCGGCATCGCGGGTGAGGACCACGGCGTCGCGGGCCCCGGCCCGACCTCGGTGCCGGCGCGGGATCCGTCCCCGCCCCGTGGTCGCGGGTGTTCAGCAGCTGCTTCGCCATGAGCCGGAGTCTGCGTCGCCGCAGGTGAACCCCCGCTGAGGACGGTGCCCGCGCCGCACCCGTCCTCAGAGCGCGCAGGCACCGGGGAACGCCGACGGCGACGGTTCCCGCTCAGCCGCCGCACCGGCCGCGTGGTACTGGTGCAGTGTCTCAGCCACGACGCGCGACCAGCTGACGTGGGGCAGCACGGTGGAGTTGTGGCGGCCCACGGTCTCCCGGGCCTTCGCGTCGCAGGCCATCCGCACCAGGAGCTCTCCCAGATGCGCGTCGTCATGGGCCAGGAACCCCTCCACGCCCTCGTGCACGAACTCCTCGACCCCGCTGCCGGCCATCGCCAGGACGGGGAGTCCCGCGCAGCGCGCCTCGAGCGCGGCCAGCCCAAAGGACTCCCATCGAGCGGGGGCGACGTAGACGTCGCCCTGGGCGTAGACGCCGGCCAGCTCCTCGCGCTCGAGACGTCCGGGCAGCTCCAGCCACGGCAGCATGCCGTCGGCCCGGGCGCGAAGGCGCACGTCGCGCAGGAGCGGTCCGTCCCCGACCAGGACCGCCCGCACGGACGTCGCAGCCGGGAGCTGAGTCCGCAGGTGACTCAAGACGTCGAGGAGCACGTGCGGCCGCTTGCGGGAGGCGAAGCGCAGGGCGCTCACCACCGTGAAGACCGACGCCGCCCCGTGGTCCCCGGCGCACGGGTTCGGCGGCCGTTGGCCGCGGGCCCGCCACGGAGCGGGATCGATGCCGTTATGCAGTACAGCGACGGGGGCATCGACGTGCTCCCGGAGCTGTACCGCGACGGCCTCGCTCACGGCGCTCCAGCGCAACCCCCTCGCCGTCGCTCGCCGCAGCGCCGTCGTCATCGGCAGGACGCTGCCCCCGGGCAGCATCGAGTGCACTGTCACCAGCGCAGCGGTCCCCCGACGGCGTGCGGTGGCTGCGGCCCGCCAGGCCAGCGGTGACACCACCGACGTGTGGGCGTGGACGACGTCGGCACCGTCGAACAGGCCGGACAGCGCAGAAGTCCTACCCCGAAGGCCGGTTCCCTGCCGGGCCCAGGGGCGCCCCAGCCGCTGGACCACCAGGCGCCCTCCGGAGGGCGGGGTGGTCATCGACTCCCGGCCCGCACCGGTCGAGGTGACGACCACCACGTCGTGCCCCGCTGCCGCCAGCTGCAGGCCGAGGTCGCGCACGTGCAGTTCGATGCCGCCCAGGCGGGGCAGGTAGCCGTCGGTGACCAGGACGACCTTCACGACCCGCCCCCGTCCAGGGCCCCGTGTCGGCTCCGGCGCTGCAGTCGACGCGGTGCCCGACGCTGCGGGCACGTGGGGCCCCACCGAGATCGCAGGAGCCACCCGCCCAAGACCAGCGCTCCGACGGGGACCTCGGCGACGACGACGAAGATGCGGTACAGGAACACCCCGGCCACGGCCGGCGCGGGATCGGCGCCGGAGGCGATCAGCACGGCAGAGGCGCCCGCCTCGGCGAGGCCGGCCCGCGCGGGGGTCAGGGGGACGAGACTGGCCAGCCGGTCGACCGCGAAGGCGAGCAGGACGACCAGCAGGTCGGGCGGCCCGACCGCTGAGGTCGCCAGGCAGACGCACAGGACGAACAGCAGCGCCTGCGAGCTCACGTAGCTCGTGGACCCCACGGTCAGCGGCAGCCACCTGGCCCGCAGTCCAAGCCCCACCCGGCCCCGCAGGTCCAGCAGGTGCCGGGACCACGCCACGGCCGGCTGCGCCAAGGCAGTGCGCCCGGGCCCGGACGACCGGCGCAGGACGGGGAAACCGCTGAGCACCCAGCTGGCCGCGGCGAGGCTGAGGCGAACACCGGTCCGGGTGCAGACGGTGAAAGCGAGCAGCAGGGCGACCAGGGACGTCACCGCGGCCGCGAGCAGGACGTCGGGCGCGACGGGCGGAGGAGCCCCCAAGCACGTGGCCACCGTCACCAGCGCACCTGCGAGGAGCAGCTTCCCACCGACGTCGGCGACGTTGCTGATGACGGTGAAGTCCGCGATCTGACGCGGGCGGAAGCCCCAGTACCGCAGCATCCTGGTGTTCAACCAGACCCCCAGTGCGCCACCGAGCGGTACGGCACCGGCGGCTGCGCTGCCGGAGAGGTTGAGCAGGAGCGCCCGGCGCCTCGACAGGCGGGGCAAGGACACCGTGAGCACATGCGTGTAGCACCACAGCCCGGCGGCCCACACCGACGCCGCCAGGACCAGGCCGGCGACGGGCACGTCGCGGGCGCTGCGACAGACTCCCGTCCAAGTCGTTCCCGAGATTTGCGGCAGCGCCACGACCACCAGGAGCGCCGAGGCGGCGGCCAGGGCGGCGACCGCCTGGCGCAGACGCCGGCCTGCGCGACGCCTCCTCGCGCGGGCCGCCTCCCGGGGCGGCGCGACACCCGCTCGCTGCTCACCGCAGCCGGGCGTGCCCGCCGACCCCCCCGGCTGCCGCGCGGGTAAGGGCGACGACGTCATCCGCGGCGGACCGACAGCCGGCGCAGCAGCCACGCACCGACCGCAACGCCCGCACCGAACCCGCACCCCGACAGCAGCACAACCTGGGCCACGGTCTCCTCCGGACCACGGCGGAGGAGGCGTCCCACCCGCTCTGCGCTTGATGCCACCCGTGCAGGGTCCCGGGGCGGTCCTGAAGCCCCGCTGAGCGCGGCGGACGCCGGCCCGGAGCCGCGGGCCGGGGCGGCGGTAGCGTGCTCGGGGTGCGGATCCTGCTGGTCGAGGACGAGACCACCCTCGCCACCACCCTGGCCCGGGGACTGAGCGGCGTGGGGTTCGCGGTGGAGGTGGCGCCCGACGGGGGAACCGGTCTGCACCGCGCCCAGGAAGGATCCTTCGACGTCCTCGTGCTCGACATCATGCTGCCCGTCCTCAACGGCTACGAGGTGTGCCGGAACCTGCGGGCCGCGGGGGTGTGGACCCCGGTGCTGATGCTCACCGCCAAGGACGGCGAGTACGACGAGACCGACGCGTTCGACCTCGGCGCCGACGACTACCTGCGCAAGCCTTTCGTCTTCGACGTCCTGGTGCGGCGCCTGCGCGCGCTCATCCGACGCAGCGCCCCCGAACGCCCCACCGTCCTCAAGGTGGGCCCGATCTCGCTCGACCCGGTCGGGCAGCACGTCCACCGCGACGGCGAGCTGGTGCACCTGACCGCGCGCGAGTTCCAGGTGCTGCACTTCCTCATGCGCCACCGGGGCGCGGTCGTCACCAAGACGGAGATTCTTGAGAGCGTCTGGGACGTCAACTACGACGGCGACCATAACGTCGTCGAGGTGTACGTCGGCTACCTCCGACGCAAGCTCGGCCGGGAGACCATCGTGACCATCCGCGGGGCCGGCTACCGCTTCAGCGATCCGGACGCGAACGGGTCGAACCGCCAGGCCTGACCGGCACGCCGGCGGACCGGCCCTGGACGTCCTGCCCGACGGCGGCCGGTTCGCCGACCTCGCCCGGTTCATCGAACTTATCCTTGCTGTCGAATTCATTCTCGTCGTCCAACTCGCCGTCGGCGCCGTCGAGGACGAGGAGGGGCAGGACGACCCGGAAGCGGGCCCCCTGCTCCTGGGGCACGACCCCGACCGTCCCGCGGTGGGCACCGACCAGCTCTTGCACGATCGCAAGGCCGAGACCACTGCCGCCACGGTCACGCGCCCGGCTCTCCTCGAGCCGGACGAAGCGGCCGAACACCCGGTCCGCGTCGGTCGCTTTGATCACCGGGCCGTCGTTGGCGACCTCCAGGACCGCCGAGTCACCCACCTTCCGCAGCCGGATCTGCACCCAGGACTCCGCGTGGGTCACGGCGTTGTCACTGAGGTTGCGCAGCACCCGGGACAGGGAGTGCGGGTCACCCACCACCCGGGCCGCGACCAGGTCGACCTCGACGTGTAGGGCGGTCGTGGCCCTCAGCCGTCTAGCTTCCGCGTCCACGAGGTCGTCGAGGTCGACCTCTTCCGCGCGCACGCGCACCCCGTCGTCGTCGTGCCGCGCGAGCAGGAGGAGGTCGGAGACCAGGCGCTCCAGCCGTCGCGACTCCCCACCCACCAGCTCGGCGAGCTCGGCGGTCGTGATCGAGCCCGGAACTGAGGCCGCGATGTCCGCGGCCGCCTGCAGCGTCGCGATGGGACTGCGCAGCTCATGGCTCGCGTCGGCGACGAACTGGCGCTGAGCACCGGCCGAGGTCTCGAGGCGGGTCAGCATGGCGTTCATGGTCCGGGCCAGCCGGGAGACCTCGTCGCGGCCCTCAGGGACGGGGACGCGTTCGGCGAGCTGACGTTCGGTGATCCGCTCGACGGCCCGCCGGATGGCCCCGACCGGCCGCAGCGAGCGGCCGACGAAGACGGACGTGGCGAGCGCGACCACCAGGAGCAGGAACGGCAGTCCGACTGCTAGGGTGATCTCCGCGATGTGCAGGCTGTCCTCGACGGAGCCGAGGGACTGCGCGACCACGACGGTGAAGGCCCGGCCGCCGACGGAGCCGCTCACCGCGATCGCCCGGTAAGCGTCGTCGTCGAAGCGGACGTGGATGCGGGAGGTGTCCCTGGCTCCCGGTGAGGGCAGGTCGGTGATGAGGGGCGGTTCTTCCGCGACCTCCGCGCTGCTCGCGACCACGCTGCCCGTGCTGTCGAGGACCTGGACCACGGCTCGGCGGGGGGCGCCCTCGGCGATGGCGGACTCGAGGTCCTCCTGACCCTCGGGCCCGGGCGTCGCGGCGAAGACGTCGGCGCTCACCTGCGCGCTGATCCCCTGGGCGATGGCGGTGTTGCTCGCGTCGATCCCCTGGACCAGGTCGTGCTGCAGGGTCGCCAGCAAGACAACTCCCGCCCCGGCGATGACCACGGCCAGCAGTGTGGTGGCCGCCAGCGCGGAACGGGCCTGCACACCCGCCGCACGCCACCGGCGGGAGACTTTCACAAGGACGTGCCGCACGAGGGCGGTCATCGTGTCCTCCTCTGGTCGAAGCTCCCCCTCATGATGCCTGTCCGACTTGGCGGCGCGGCCGGCCGCGACGACCCCGCAGGCTTTGCGATCACCGCACTGTGGGGCGCGGCACGCGTCCTCCCCTACCAGGCCGTGGAGGGCACGAGTGTCGATCACTGCCCTGCAGGGTCGGCCCCGTGTTGGCGTTGGAGATCCAGGATGCGTCCGTGGGCTGCGGCGAGGGCTTGCGTCAGTTCGCTGACTTCGCTGCGGCGTAGTCGCCGTTCTTGGGCGATCTGGTGGGTAAGGGTGCGGATGACGGCGCTGGTGTCCGTGGTGGCGGTCGGCGTGGACTCTGACCCCCGTGGGCCAGTGTTGGGAATGCTCGTCTGTGCTTCGCGCAGGGTGAGGATGCGTTCGCGTATCTCGGGGCAGCGGTAGAGGTAGGCCCTGGACACTCCAGCCGCTTGGGCAACGGCGTGGAAGCTGATCGGGTCGCCGCGCTTGATGACGTCGCGCAGGCCCTGCTCGGCGCGGTGGCGGGCGACGTCCTGCTTCGCGCTGGCTGCGCGACGCAGGTTCTCCGGATTGCCGGTGCGCTGAGTCATCGTGTGGAGCCTGCTGCCCGGTCGTGATCGACCCGGACCGAGACGGCCCCGGTGACGATGAGCTGGGCGTCAGGTGCGGGGTGCTCGAGGGCGTTGATGAGGGAGACGAGGGCGCCGTGTTCACGGCGGCGAAGGCTCAACCAGACGTGGCTCTCGCTCATGGGCGATCCGGTGCGCTGACGGTGTGCGTCCTGGCGGCGGTCGATGAGCTGCTCGAGTCCTTCGAGCTCCTGGTGATGGACGTCGAGGTAAGCGGCGGTCGGTGACGAAGAGGTCGCACGTCAGGCAGGCGTTGCCCTTGCCGCAGGTCTGGGCCGGCGGCAGGGTGCACCAGCCGTTGGGCAGGACCCGGTCGGTGCGGGCGTCCAGAGCCATCAGGTCGTAGAGGTCGTCGGCGGCCACGGTCGCGGGTTGACCGGTGGCGGTGAGCTTCTGGTAGCGCAAGAACTCCGCCTTGGCTGTGGTGTCCAGGGTCTGGGCGTAGTGCATCGTCATCTCCGGGGAGGAGTGCCCGAGGTAGCGCTGCACGACGTGCAGGGGGACGCCGGCGTTGATGAGGCTGGTGGCCTTGGTGTGCCGGAAGCGGTGGGTGCTGGACAGGTCGAGCAGGGCGCCGCTGCTGTCGCGCAGGTCGGCCCGTTCGATGAGCTTGCGCAGCTGGGTGCGCAGCAGGCCGGCGGTGTAGGGGCGGTCGCCTCGGTGATTGTTCTGGTACTTCACGAAGAGGTACCCGTTGACCGGTGCGGGATGCCCGGCCGCGGCGGCGTGCTCGCGTCGCCACTGCTGTTGCTCCTCGATGACGCTGATGACGTCGGCGCCGACGAAGATTGTGTCTGGTGCGCCTTCGATCTTCGTCTGGGTGTAGCGCAGCTTGGCGATGGCACCGGAGTCGGCGCCAGCCCCGCCTGCACCCCCAGGAGGGACTGCGTCGGCGGCGTGGTCGAGCGGGACAGGGATGAGGGGGTCGGTGCTCATCAGGCAGATCTCGCTGACGCGCCGGCCGGTGGAAATCAGCAGGTGCAGGATGCGCATGGCCTGGGGGTCACCGACACCCCCTTCGGCTGCGGGGCGACCCATCAGCGGAAGCGCGGCGCTGAGTGTGGACAGGGCTTCGTCGCTGATCAGGTGGCGTTCGTCGAAGGCGGTGACGCGGGAGCGGGGCAGGTCGCCCATGCGCCAGAAGCGCAGGTGCTCTGCGCTCAGTTGGGCCCAGTGCTTGTCCTGCAAGGCGGTGCACGCGTCGTCGCGGTGGTCGTGCATGAAGGCGTAGAAGCCGCGGGCGACCGAGGCGATCTGGGTGACGCGACTGCCCGAGAGCAGCCCATTCCTGCTGCCGGGGCGCCGCGAAGGTGTAGCGATGACGTCGTGCAGAAAATCCAGCATCAGCGGTCGCAGCAGCTGGTGGTCCTCGACGAGCTGGGCGGGTAGCAGTTGCCGGGCGGTGACGAAGTCACCGAAGGGCAACAGGGACTCAAGTCTGCCGCTGGCCGTGGTCAAGGTGATCCGGTTGCCCTCCAGCTCGGTCTTGACCCACCACGTCGCCGCGGTGCGCAGCCAGGCGGGGTCCAAGCGGTGCCAGTGGATGGCGCAATTACCCAGCGGCTCGTGCTCGCGGCGGGGAATGCGCTGGTCCAGGAGTGGCAGGGGGACGGCTACGAGGCGCTTCGCCGGCAGCCGCTGGTCCTGGCCTGGCTGTTCCGCCACCGGGCTGAGGCGGACCTGGAGGCGACGAGGAGCCGGTGGGCGTGAGCTGGCGCGATCGGTTGAGGGTGATGATGACGCTCTCGTGGCTCAGCACCGCCGGGCCCTCGAGCGCGTCGGTGTCGAGCTCAAGGCTCGCGCGCAGGCGGGCGCGCGCTCATCGAGCGCACCCTGCGTGGGGAGCTGTTCGTCTCACCGCTCTAGTCAGTTTCAGTGCCCGGAGGGTGTCGCTCGACCGGCCTCTCCCCTACTGCCCGGCTACGGGGCGTGCTTCGGCTTGCTCCTGGTCGACGGCATCGGCTCGATGCCGGCCCGGCGCAGGACGGAGTTGGCGCGGGCCGCGGCGGAGCGCGAGGACGGGGTGTACGGCAGCGCCGTGGAAGGCGCCGGCGGAGTTCGATGCCGGCTTCATGCAGGACGCCGTTAAGTCGGGCTGTGACTGAGTGTGGGGACGGGGCTGTTCAGCAGGGCGCCGGAACCCGTCACCTCCTCCCCCTGCGGGGGCCGTCCTCTGTCGGCACAGACAGCTGCGAACGCGGCTGGACCACTCCGCGGGTCGAACGGTATAGGTCGTCATTGTTTGGTTCAGCGTTAGCGGCGTACCGACCTGGATTGTTCGGCTGTTGATGCTGTTGCCGGTACGGGTCCTGGGGCGCGTAGCGCAACTAGGACCCGTACTCGTACTACTCAGCGGCCACGATTGCGGGTCTCGGCGGCGTTGGGCTCGGATGGTGCCATGGTCGACGTACTGGCCGCCGCCTGTCCCGGCAGACTGCCTTGCAACGGCATCTGACCCAGCTGAGCGCGCTGGCCACAATTAAGCCCGTTGCGGTGGCCTTGCTCAGCTTGCACCGGCGAGGGGTCTAGTCCTGCACCCGGGTGGGCGGAGTCGAGCACATCGGTGGGTGCGTGGTGGGACTGTCCGATGTGCTCGTCGAGTCGCCCCCACGCCTCACCGACTCGCTCGGGGGAGTCGACTTGGAGGAAGTCCTCGAAGAAGAGGAGTGGGTCCAGCGGAGGGTCCGCGGCACGGTTGATGCGGGCCAGGGTTGCGGCCAGCTTCGCGGTCTGATGCTCGGCCGGGACCTCGCGCAGCACGGGAAAGCACGCCCGTGAGGCCAGGAGGGGGATCGCCGCTTCGCTCATCCGGTCGGCGAACGGCTCCAACGTCCAGTCGATCATCGAGTCGACCAGCGGATGGTCCTGAGCCTGGGCTAGGTCGGTGACGACCGACTCTGCTCCCAGCTCGACCAGCTGAGCGGCAGGGTCTCCCCCGGCGGTCCAGCTCACGTGCTCAGGCCATGCCCCCAGAGCCCGCAGCATCGGCCACAGCCGTTGTGCGGCGGCACGCCCAGCGCGGTCGTCGTCGGTGGCGACGATCACCCGCCGGTCGCTGAGGGGGTGGGTCGCATCCAGCGCCGCGAGTTGGCCCGGCGTGATCGCGGTCCCCCCGGGCACAACGGGGACGTAGTCCAGCTGCTCCCCCGTCGGGTGCTGTTGCATCGCGCTGAGGATCGCCAACCGATCCAGCGGGCCCTCCACGATGGCGATCGGTGCCCCCGCTGTCAGCTGGTCCAGGGACTGCCCGAACCCGTAGAGCAGGTCCCGCTTGCGGTAGATCAGCGTCTCGGGGCTGTTGATGTACTTCGCTGCGTCCCGCTCGCCGGGCGCGGCCCGGCCGATGAAGGCCACGTCACGTCCTTCGTGGTCTTGTACGGGGAAAATGATGCGGTTGCGGAAGCGGTCGATCAGCCCCCCCTTCCCCTGTCGTGAGCGCAGCGATAGGCCGGCGTCGATGAGGAGGTCCTCGTCGTAGCCGTGCTCGCGCAGGTGATTGGTGAGAGCGGTCCACCGGTCGGGGGCGAAGCCGAGACCGGCCTGGGTCACGACGGCGTCGGTGAGGCCGCGCTCGCCCAGGTAGACCCGTGGGCCCGGCGCCTCTTGCAGCTGCGCGCGGTAGAACGCGCTGGCCTCGGTATGCACCTCCCGCAGCTGCTGCGCACGGGCCTGCACCTCCGGGCTCGCCACCTCCGGCGCTGGCTGCGCCCGAAGGGTGGTGGCCGCGGCGACGACCTCGGCTCGTTCCCGCAGCGCAGCGGCCTCGCGGACCAGGTCGCTGGCCTCCTGCTGCAGGTCACGACTCGCGCCCTGCACCGACGAGGCATCCGCCGCCTCCGGCACAGCCTTCACCGCGTCTTCCAAGACCTCGCTCATGGCTGCGGTGGTGGCGCTGACCCGGCGGGCCATCGCCAGGACCAGCTCGTCGCGGACAGGGCCGAGGACTTCCTCCCCGCGCGGGTCGTACCCCTCGCTCGGGCTGTGGTGTTGCTCCTGGCGCGGGAGGTAGGTGTGATCGACGCTCCATCCATCGGGGTTGGTGTAGCGCCATGGCGGGGTGTCGGGCTGCTCGCTGGCGAACAGGTGCTCGGTGGGCATCCCGTGCCGCACGGCCAGGACGTAGGCGACCGATGTCGCCTCGAACGCGACACGTTCGCCGTCTTCGGGTGCGCTGAAGCGGGCGGCGCTGAGGGTGCTGGCGACCTCCCGAGCCAGGCTGAGCCGGGGGTCGGGATGCTCCTGACGGGGGAAGCGGGCCAGGGTGATGACCCGTTCCTCGTGGTCGGTCACCGCCGGCGCCTGCCCGGTGGGCCCGTAGTCCACGCGGTACCCGACCTGCTGGGCGAGGTTGGTGAGCGCGCGGGTCACGACGTCATCCGGTGGCACCTCGGTCCCGCTCACCGCGCTGGACTGGCTGCGGTCGGCCGCGGGCTTGCCCCCCGGCATCGGCGCTGTCTGCTCGATGTCCCAGACGTGGACCGCCTGCTGGCGGCCGTCGCCGCTGGGCGCCAGCACCTGCAGCCCCTTCTCGCCCTTGACGACGTTGCGTCCCAGCGTCTGCCAGTCCTCGTACCCGGCGACGAACGTCGCGGTGGGTCGCTGCCTCTGCAGCAGCAGCGTGTTCTCGCAGGACTGCTGAGGAAAGCGGGCAGCGAAGTCCAGCCAGACGCGCCAACCCTCCGCGCTGACCAGCTGCCGCTCGGCCGCGGTGCGCAGGTCGCTGAGCTGTTCCGCACGGCGAGCCGCAGCCTCCGCACGCTCGTCGATCGCCTGCACGGTCTCGGGCCGGCGGAAGCCACCTCCACGCCGTGACGCGGTCTCCGTCTCGGCCGCGGTGCTCGTGGCTGCAGCTTCGGGCGCCTTGCGCCGGGGACCCTTCCATGGGGTGCGACGAGCATTAGTCACCGACGGTCGAGCCATCACGCCTCCCCTCCGTGGCACGGCGCAGGGCGGTCAGCTCTCGCTCCACAGACCCCAGCAGGTCGCCTTGACGCTCCAGCTGACCTCCCTGCTGCTCCAGCAGCTTGCCCTGCTGCTCGAGAAGCTCCTGCTGCGCGCGGCAGACCCCGAACAGGTCCTGCAGAGTCGTCATGTGCGCCGCCAGGACGGCGGCGTAGTCCAGCGGTGCGCCGCTCTCGGCGGCACGGGTCACGCCCTCCCCTGCCGCCGTCACAGAAGAGGGGGCGGTCGGACTCGGCCTTACCGCTTCGGTGCTCGCTGTCACCGGCGGGGTGGGCTGGGAGGTCATCGGGTCCGCCGTCCCGCCGCCGGCTGGATCGCCTTCTGCGCTGCGTCGACGACAGAACGCTGCGCCGGGCTGAACGACTCACCACCCCCGGTGCTCGCCGCCGCGGCGCGGGCGCTGGTCGTGTTCAGCGGCTGGGGGAAGCTGAGCGCTCCGAGGGTCTGCGCGTTCGGGTTGGCGGCTGCGGCGTTCTTAGCTTCCTGCGCCGCCTGACGCAGATCGTCACCGCTGCGTCCTTCGGCGGCGGCCTCCCCGCGCGGTCGCACGGCCAGGTCAAGTCCCTCGACATGCTCATCGACGCTCGGCGTCGTCAGGTCGTCCGGGCGGGCCACCAAGTACTGCTCGATGACGGTCTGGTCGACCTGACGAACGTCGGCGACCTGCGCTGCCACCTCGAAGGAAGCCGCGTCCGACCAGGTCGGAGTCGCTGGTGCACCGGAGTCCACTGCGGGTCCCCCAGGCTGCTCTGGTCCCACGTCCGTCATCGTCTGACCTGCTGCGGTCGGAGCCGCTTCCAGGGCGACACCGGAGCGCTCCAGTCGCATGGGCTCGGGAGCAGCCTGCCCCTCAAAGTGCACGACGTCGTCGAAGTACGGCGCTGCGAGCCGCATGGCCGTCACCGGGTCCACGCCCTGCTCACGCGCCTCGTCGAAGTAGCGCATCGCCGTCGGGTGCAGGAACCGCAGCCGATCCTCGGCGAGGTCGCAGACCTCCTGGGCTCGCGGGTCGCGGTCCTTCCACGCCTGAGCACTAGCCCAGGCGACTCCCGCCTCCGACAGCGTGCTATCCGCGCGACGGCGGGGGTCCAGCATCGGTTCCCACTGCAACCGGGCCTCGGCCTGGTGCGCCTCGACCTCACGCCTGGCCGCTGTTCGTGCTTGCTCATCTCGTGCTGCGGCCTGGCGTGCCAGGACCGCGGCGACCTGCGCCATCGCCTCAGCTGCGGTCGCGGAGATGACCACCCACTGGGTGATGCGGGTGCCGGCGTGCTCGGCGATCTCTTCGTGAACCTCGGTCATGTGATCGGCCCTTCTGGCAAAGGTGATCGGTGGAACCGGTGGTCGCGGGTGCGGCTACCGGGATCTGGGGGGCGACGCCGGGCGGCCCGGCGTGCCGG
>Ga0160428_1000927_pt1 | contig 26325 bp, 23 predicted proteins | sample SolpanmetagenomM_FD_108198 | JGI IMG/M metagenome (GOLD analysis project Ga0160428, IMG submission 108198) | Solar panel surface microbial communities from Lawrence Berkeley National Laboratory, California, USA - M | ecosystem: Engineered > Built environment > Solar panel > Unclassified ... | reverse complement strand
GTCGGTGGCGACTGCGAATCGGCGTTTTTCGAGTTTGTTACCGATCGCGCTGGGAAGTAGTGTTCTGACACTGCCGTCCTGGTCGAGAACACGCAAGGATTCACGATCGACTTTGACGACGACGGCGACAGTTGTTGAGTCGAGCTGGACGAGGTCGTAGAGGTCGAACTTGGTGTTGCCAGTTTGCGTGACGGAGTCGGTTGCAGCGCGGAGATCGCGAGAGAAGACAGTGATTTCTGTGTTTGTGGCGTCGGAGAGGAGTGTGATGCGGTCATCTTTAATTCGGACGACCATGCCTACTTCGTCTGTGTATTTGGAACCACCAATGACTTTGACGTGGTCACCCTCCCGGAAGAGCTTGCGTAGGGTTTTGATGGGAGCTTCGATCGTTTGGGTACGAGAATTGTTGTCGCGTGAGGCGACAGCAAGTGTGACGATATCACCATGAACGCGAATGGCTTTGCCTTGAATGCCACGTTGTTCGCCTTGGTAGATCTCGACCATGTCGCCAGGGAGGTAGTATTCGGCACCATTTGTGCTGCGAAGAGTTGCTGCTAATTGGTTGAGATCGAGTCCTATCGTGCCGTCCTCTGCACTTGAGGTAAACTTTGTCACTTCTTCAAGTTTTGGGTTGACGTCTTCGGCTTGTAATTGATTCACCTTGAATTCTTTCATCAGAAAGCCGTCGACATAGGTATCGCCGAGATAGCTGAACTGTTTTCCAGTGTGACCACCAATCTGCTGCAGAAACCTGCTGTGCTTCTTCCTTGCTTCAATGTCGCTGAAGAGGCGTTGATGTGGACGGTTGGAGGCGGCGTGTTTGCCAAAGTTACCACCGCCACGTTTTCTCTTCGAGTCTGCTCCTAATGGAGCGTTTGCATCCTCTGTAAGACCATAGTCCAGACGAGGAACTATCCTCAACGTCGCTTCAAGACCATTTGCATCCACGTCCTCGACTTGCGCAAGATCTCCTTGGTATTTACCACCACGCTTCAGCCTGACATACATTCCTGCTGATAGTGTTTTCGACTTTCGTGTTTTGAGTAGATCTGGCATCTCGTTGATAGGTACTAGCACTCCCTTTGTCCGAGCATAGCAATTAAGAATGTTTTCGCATGCCTCGACCACATCTACATGCCTGCGCGCTTCCACGTAGACATAGCCCGCCATGGTTCCACCTCGCTCGAACGCTGAGAATATGGAAACAGCCTGAGGTGTATGTCGTCGCTCCTCGACACGCTTCATGATAGCAAAGACAACCTCTCGTTCTTTTCCTGGCTTAACCTTGACTCCCCATATGGTTGGATCTTCGACACTAGGCAGAAGAAGACGTTGTGGTACAATCACTGCATCAGAAGCAGCTGCACGATTTCGACCATAAGCACCATATCTCTCCTTGTAAAGCGCAGCCTGTTCCTCTGCATTGAGGTCTTCTTGTTCTTGTCGTCTGCGGTCGAGATCTCTATGCCGTCTATCGTCGTGGTCGTCTGCGCCTGCTAATCCTTCATCATCGGGGTGAATGTCTGCAACGAAGCCTTCTGGTAGATCATCTTCATCTTCGTCTGCCTCCTCGTCTTCCTCGTCCACTTCGGCTTCCACGTCAATGAATTGGTTGCGGCGATCTCGCTTTCTTCTTTTTTGGCGATGCCCTCTGACCTCATCCTCCTCATCCTCATCTTCATCCTCGTCATCCTCCTCTTCGTCTCCATCTTCTATCACACCATCCGCCTGCTCCTCCTCGTCCTCCACCGGCGCGTCGTCAGCTTGATCTAGCTGACCAGCAGCGCTATTTCCATCTTGCTCCTCAACATCACCATCATCCTCTACAGCTGGCTTTGGAGAAACTGGCTCTTTAATGTCATTATCTCCAGCCTCAGACTTTGGTGTCTCTGGTCGTTTTGTGACTGGTGCTGCTCTTTTCGGTTCTTCTTCTACGTCTGATCCCACCTCTTCGCCCGGATTGAAATCTTCTTCAGACTCTTCTCCATTATCGTCGTTGAAAGTCGGATATTTGGTGTCTGTGCTCATGGCGCCCAGCGTCCTGTGTTTAAGTTAAAGCCGGGAAGGCTGTGAACTAAGGATGAAAGTGGGTTGACTGGAAGTTGAAGACTGGGGAGTGAAGACGGTGTGATGACAGGATGAATAAGAGTACTGATGTTTACCTTGAAGGTCGACAGCAAGGAGCAAGGAGTGATCTCCGAGATCGGCGTCCTTTTTCAATAAACGGATTGCAGTCATGAACAATCATTGAACAATCACTCTGGACGAGAACCTACTGAGCTGTCTTTTTACATTACCATTGCCTTCACTAACACGCTCTTCCGTCTTCCACACGTCTCCATTTCAAGGTTATCCTACGAATCGTCCACCAACCACGTCCCCCAATGGCGGAGACACCCAATGGCTCACGACTACAGACACCCAAGTCGCCCAAGATTACCAATTGGGCACTAACTGAATACTCTGCAAATTTCACCGACTTGGAGATACCGCAGCATGACATTGTGCCTAAGCAGTTCCTCCTTCCAAATGGCCAGCCAGATGTGTGAGCACTCTCAAGACAGCTTCAAAGCTCTTACTGACCATTAGTCCAGTATCTAAAACTTATCCTGACATCGAGGGTGTATGAAGTTATAGAGCAGTCACCTCTTACACATGCAACAAATCTCAGTAATAGGCTGGAATGCCAGGTTATGCTCAAAAGAGAGGATCTCCTACCAGTATTCAGCTTCAAATTGAGAGGTGCTTACAACAAGATGGCACATCTCCCGGAACAGCAGAGATGGAAAGGAGTCGTTGCTTGCTCAGCTGGTATGTCGGATGAACAGCTCACGATTGAAACGCCCTGCTCATACGATTCCAGGCAATCATGCTCAGGGAGTGGCCTATTCAGCTCGCAAGCTCAAGATCCCTGCTACTATTGTCATGCCAGAAGGAACACCAGAAATCAAACATCGAAATGTAGCGCGTCTGGGTGGCACGGTCAAGCTAGCAGGAGCAGATTTCGATTCTGCCAAAGAAGAATGTCGTCGTCTAGAAGTGCTGCATGATCTGACAAACATTCCTCCTTTTGACGATCCATATGTGATTGCTGGTCAAGGTACTATTGGCATGGAGCTGTTGCGACAAACCGACTTATCAAAGCTGGAAGCAGTGTTCTGTTGTGTCGGTGGAGGTGGTTTGATAGCAGGTATTGGTGTATACATCAAACGCATTGCGCCTCACGTAAAGATCATAGGTGTGGAAACTTACGATGCAAACGCATTGGTACAATCACTCGAAGCAGGCAAGCGAGTAACACTGAAAGACGTTGGTCTCTTTGCCGATGGAGCAGCAGTCAAGACAGTAGGAGAAGAGACATTTCGCATCTGTCAGGAAGTAGTGGACGATGTCATTCAGGTAACAACAGACGAGATTTGTGCAGCCATCAAGGATGTATTTGAAGACACTCGCTCGATCCTGGAACCTGCAGGTGCACTTTCTCTTGCTGGACTGAAGAAATATGTAGCCGCACACCCATCACCAAACCCAGATCGTGGTCTTATCGCTATTGCATCTGGTGCGAATATGAACTTCGATCGTCTGCGGTTCGTGGCAGAGCGCGCAACTTTGGGTGAACAGAAAGAAGCTCTGCTTGCTGCAACAATACCGGAACGACCTGGGGCCTTTGCCGACCTCGTGAAAGCATGTCACCCTGCAGGCATAACAGAATTCAGCTATAGGCATTCGGGAGCAAGCACGGCACGCGTCATCCTTGGTTGTTCCATCGCAAAAGCGAATCTGCCAAGTCTTGTTGATCGTGTCAGCTCTGCAGGCATGGCAGTAATAGACCTGTCCGCCAATGAGATTGCGAAATCGCACATCCGCTATCTCAATGGTGGTCGTCCTGATATCAAGGACGAGCATCTATACAGCTTCGAGTTTCCGGAGCGAACAGGCGCTCTATATAGATTCTTGACCAAACTGACGCCAGGTTTCAACATCAGTTTGTTCCACTACAGAAATTACGGAGGTGATGTGGCAAGAATCTTGGCTGGTATTCAGGTACCAAAAGGTGAAGAGCATGAGCTTGAGGCTTTCCTGAAAAGAGTAGGATACCCTTACAAAGAGGAAACCAATAATGAGAGCTATCAAATGTTCTTGAAGGCTGATTGAGGTTGAGATCTGGTCATTCTCGATTTGTGAATTTTGCAGCTATCAGTGTCACAATCTCACAAACGATTTCGAAGTCGTGCTCGTCGACGACGAGGACAGCGTAAGACAAGCCTTTACAATCATGATCAATTAGAATGTTACGAGGCAAGAGCCAGCACAATCTGAACGATGAACCGTCCTCAAACCAGAAAGAGCGACTCAGGTCTAACGCCCAAGCAAAAACAAAATCACGTTTCATGTCAAGATATTTAGATCTTCAGCAGAGCAATAGAAGAACATAGAATATTCGGAAACGATCGCGCTGGCTCGATGTTTGCTGGTAGAGAGCGACTTTCTTGATTGCTTATGCCATGGCAATCATGTTTCATGTTTGTGATCTGGCCACAAGCTCTGCTATTGTGTAGAGCTCTACCTTACCCGCCCAGCCATCTAGCAATTGCACATAAAAACCAGCCTCCCGTCATTCTCTTCACATTTCCTTTCCTCTTACTTTCATCTCATCTCATCTCACTTTCTTCGCTGCACTTTCTCTAAACACCACTACCACTCTGCGATCTATCTTCACTCTCAAGGCAACTTCACCTCCACTGACGCCCACAACATCGACACTTCTGAACATAGCTTGAGCTCTCAAACTCAAGTAAGTCTCACCGAACTCATCATCAAGCTCATCACAGCCCTTGAACTCATGGTCGCTCTCATCCCACTCCTTCATTTTTCATGATGCACAATATACTAAAAGTGATTCTGATCATCGTCTAGCTCCTTCAACACAGTCACCATGTCAACCAGTCTCAACGAAAACGATAACAAGATCCTGGCTTTTGCCTGGCAGTGCTTCAAGGCTCCTCCCGATGTAAGTGAACCTTGCGCATCAGTGATTCTGTGAACAATGATGAATTTGGAAAAGCGCTTGTCGCAAACGTGAAGTGATATGAATCTTGTTCTCGTTGAGCTTTCGACCATTCCTGTACCGTCTTCCACTCCTCGTTCTTTTCTTTTCTCTTGTTCCCTTCCCACTTTCCTGAATGAGCAAATCTCACTCTCATTCTACATCAGCAAGAACTATCATTCTCATCTTCATTCTCCTTGCTTCTTCCTCCTCTATCTCATCTGCTTCACCAAAACTAACCAGTCCTCCTCTCCCCTAGATCGACTTCATCAAACTGTCCAAACTGGCCGGACATACCAATCCTAAATCTACCGCGAACGCCTTTTCGAACATCCGTAAGAAGCTTGCGGCTATCGCCGAAGCTAATGGTGACTCCGCTCCTGCCTCTCCCACCAAAACCAAAGCCACCCCCAAGAAGACGCCTGCTACTTCCACCAAAGGTAAAGGTGCTAAGACTGCCACCGCTGCTGATGGAGATGATGTTGAAGATGGAGAAGACACCAATATGAAGAAGACACCCATTCGCAACACCCCCAAGCGCGGTGGCACCAAGCGCAAATACGTTGAGACGGGAAGTGATGATGACGCTATCAAGGAGGAATCTGGAGCCGAGAATGGAGAGGATGATGATACCACTGCTGGGGAACCTAAGACGCCTGAACCCACCGTCGGTGTCAAGGTTAAGAGCAAGAAGGAAGGCGCTGGAGGAAAGAGTCCTACGAAGAGCCCGGTCAAGCGCAAGGCTGGCGGTGCGGCTGCTAACAAGAAAGTCAAGACCGAGGTTGAGACTGAGGATGATGATGGAGTTGCCGAGGATGGAAGCAAAGAGTACACTGACGCTCAAGCTGTCAAGGATGAAGTTGAGGAGGGAGGGGAGGATGGTGGTGAGCCTGGCGAGGTTGTCGAATGAGTTGAGAATGGGTTCGGAACAGGACGATAGGAGCTGGGTGGAAGTGATGTGCGCACCGCAATCAACGGAGGAGCTGAACTTGCACGGCAATGTTTCTGGATATGTTGAGGCTTGTTGAAGCCTGGATACAATACCAAGCAGCAGAAAGCGCTAGCTAAATTACGGCACCACAAGACTGTGCAATAACACTAGCTCATCGATACTACGCAACAACCTTGCGTCTGAATAGCATAGCATAACAATGGTGTAGCATGTTGAATGCACTTCCTTTTCCGCCTTGCATATTCAATCCTCACAGTATTTGTTTCGACGAGTATCGAGTATCCAGTTCTCTTCCCTCTGCGCATCTGTGCCTCTATGCCTTAACGAACTCTCTTTGCATTCGGCTGTGGAATGCGTTTGTTGAAACGAATTGTACCTAATCAACCACGAAGTGTTACATCATACCCCGAGTGGTAGATTATCGCGTGATTACATAGAACGCTACCAGGTTAGTTCCTGTATCGAGGAGCATCGTAATCACCTTTCACAAGCATGGTGATTTTGCGAGCTCAAAAGCGAGTCGAGCCTCAGTCATCGTCTTTCTTCACTGGACTAGGTAGGCACGACTAAGCACTTGCACTAGCGTTTGCACATTTACTTGGGCGAGGAAGTATAAAATATAAGGAAGAGCAGAGAAGAGATTGTTGATGAACGCACAAGTGAGAAACAGTGAGCTGTGGTGGATGTGGAAAAAGCTGATTAGATGCTGTTCGCGGTGTGGAATGGATATATTGAGCTTGGTGATGTGAATCGGTTTCATTCAACCCCAATCAAAATGTGGCACTCTCCTAATTCTATTTCTTGCACATCTTGATGGTAAGCCGCATTCGTGCCGTGGGGGTCTTCTGTCAATATTTTGTCTGTTCTGCTCTGCTTCTTTCTCGTGGAAAAGGAAGAGGAATAATAATAAGCTGGAGGTGGAGTCGATTAATGGTGTCTGGTGAATGAAGATGCGCAAATGACAGAAGATAGGAAACGAATGGCAGTACATGCAGTAAAGTGTCTTCCATGTAAGATATCCAAGAACAACCATAGGTCCTTCATGATAGTCAATTGAAGTGACTACATACCTCGAGTATTACATCCTAAACCATAGCAATAGTAGTAACGCGTAGCGCGTAGCGTCAACCTGTTCCCCATCTCAAGCAGTACGCATGCAATCGAGATTTAAATGTTCGCCTCCGCATCCGCCCCCACGAGTATATCAGGATGCGAGTATTACCATGGAAGGCACTACAACGCCCCCGCCACTACTCACATACATAGCTATTCCAATCATCCACATCCCCCATGACAAACCTCGCCGTGCTCGGCCACGCGCACAACTTCCTACTCCTTGCCACGCCGTCCGGTGACTCCGTAGAGAGTATCGCGTTGGGGCGTTCGTTACGCTCGACGGCGCGCACGAGCGCCGGGACGACGTGGTAGAAAGAGGGGACGGTGGGGTAGTAGCTGGCGCTGCCGCAGTGGCCGCCGCCTGGGGGAGAGGGAGGTTGTCAGCTTTGGTTGTGGAGCAGGAGGTGGGGGAAGTGGGAGATAGAGGAGGGAGGAGGAGAGAGGGGCTGAAAAGAAAGGTTGTGATGGTGACGCGAGGGTGAGGATTTACCTGGAACCATGAAGAGGTTGAAGAAGTCGGAGATGTCTGCGCCATTGTAGAAGCTTTGGATCTGTTCCAGGTGCTCGATGGGCCATGTTGCGGCGTTCAGTGGGTCAGACCACCTACTCGTCGTCAGTCATGCCTAGTCATACAACCGGTCAATATTTTACTCCCTTACCCTTGCGTAACAATCATCTTGCCGCCATGCTTTCTGAACTCAGTCAGATTGGCGCTGATCTCATCGATATGCACGCCCGCTCGTGCGTCGACGTCTGCGACATCGCTAGCCCAATTGAAGGTGCTTGCGTTATAACTGAGGTTGTTGTAGACGAGGTTCTGCAGAATAGGCACACTGAAAGCATCGCTGAGATATCCCTCCTGATAAAGTAGTTCGATCTCAGAACCAAACGAGAAGCCCGGGTAAAGCTGCGCGCCCGTCTGTGAATTTACAGGCCCGGCGTAGAGACTTTCCAGCGCCTCAACCTGCGCAGCCGTCAAGCACGTTGGCGCAGCAGTGGTGTTATTCCCAGCAGTGCTCGCGTTGCAAGCCAGCGTACTGACCTCGAAGTTACACGCCAAAGGATTCTCGATGACGCCGTCCATGACGCCGTCGAGCCCGTCGCAGGCTGCCAGCACTGCCGCAGAGGTGAAGTTGAGCACGGCTTGAGGGAGGCGACTCGCGTTTGAAGCAGTTACTTGGGCGTTCCAGAGAAAGGACAGCGCGAGGTGCGAGTACCAGTTTCCAGGGCTGCCGGCGTATATTGCGTCGAACATGGTTGGGTGGTATTGCGCGAGGGCGAAGCCTTGAGCGCCACCGGTGCTGCAGCCTGCTTTTGTGTCAGCACTGAGCACGCCCTGAACTGTACGTGGACAGTATTACCTGTGTAGTACGAATACCTAGGCGCGAGCGAATAGAACGACGTCGTCAGCGCCTTCGTGGCAGGCGTGAAGAGCGAGATGGCATTGTGGATCCAGGCTTCGACTTCGTTAGGATTGTGTAGGTAGGGCAGGTAGACTCCTGGCGCGCCTCCGCCAGCGTTGTTGGTAGCTGCGAGGTGACCTGCGTTCCCGCCTGCAACTGCGAAGCCAGCGTTGAGTTGAGTCAAGAGGGCGTTGGTGTCAATTGTGCCCGCCATGCCCTGCGTATGATTAGCCAATGTGAGGGCGAGTGACGTGGGATATTTACTCCATCGCCGACTGCCATGAAACGGCCGTTGTAATTGACTGCTTCTTGGGGAAGGTACAGGCTGAAGTGTAGGCTGGAGTTGGTGCCGTACGAAATAATACCATCGAGCTCGCAGAATGCAAAGGTATTGTTGAAAATGCGACCGAGCACGTCTGTAGCATTCACGGTTGCTGCCGAATGCAGCGTTGCGTTCGAAATAGTGGCGTTGTATGAGGCAAGAGTGGCATTGGTTGCGAGAGACAAGTCACAGCTTTTCACAGGAGGTGATGTCAGAAGAGCATTGGTGATGCTGGTGGAGCAAAGCACGACGGCTAGATATCGTGATAGCATTGTATACTGTTCAAGGATGTCTCAGTAGTGTAGAGATGGGCTCGGACATGGTTATGAAGGGAGCAAGCTAGCATAAATATCTCTCGTAGGGCCTCCGCATCGCTAGCTCAATGACGATCACTAATGGTGGCTTGGACTCCGCACGAAGTTGCTGTGATGTCTGTTGTCTTCGTGGTACTTGGATCGGTGATTCGGACGGAAAGTGGAGGACTGGCTTTTCCCCTGACTGCGAGCGGCGCCGCTGCCCGTCGCAGATGACCCGCTGTAGGCGACCCGCCGAGACTCTCTCTACGATGGCCTCCACGCAGCCTCTCACTGCTCAGGCATCTTCGAATCACAGATATCGTCTCACGGCTTCCAGTGAATGTGAATCTTTGAGAAAGGTTGAGTGATATCTTTCTGTCACCTCTGAGGGGCGCGCACGCCTCAATCACTTCCTGCTTTCGAATGTCGCGTGAGGTTAAACATCCTTAAGCACCACGACATCTTTACAACAAGTGCCTGCTCATGCATCCACACTAGCCGCAGGGGCTAATCCTGCCTTGCTTCTGAAGGCTTGCCATTCCTTCATTCTCGCCAATGCTTCCCTTTTCTTTTCTTTCTTTTCGAGTATCTCCTCTTTAGGTATCATCTTACCATGCCTCCTCCAATAACCGCCACACGCAGCACAAAGCGTACCAGGGCCACCAGGACCAGCACGGAACCCTTTCGTCCACGGCTTGCCGCAGTTGTTGCAGGTGACGCCGCGTCTGTCTCTTAGGCCCCTGACATTATTGTCATTCTCTCTCTGCTTTATAGCTGCATCCTCTTTCAATGCGCAGGCTTTGCAGATGACTGCGTTTGTTTCCAGCCTCGGTCGGCGCCAGGACGAGGTTGATTTAGTTTTGCAATGGGCACATTCTCTGATGGGATCCGGTTCTTTTTCTATCGGTCTGTGCTTACCAAGCCGGTGAAGGTACACACCACAGGGATTGCAGAGCAAGTTTTTAGTGGTTGGATCTCGACGCCAGTTTGTGGTGTGATTGGTGCCGCAATTTGTGCATTCCATTGACTCTTCCTCTTCTTCTGGTGCAACGTTAGATGTGAGGGGATCATTGCCTGGCTCGTTACTGTCTTTTGCACGCCTACGACGTTGGTAGCGACGGCTTGAATGATATCGTGGGATAGGCTGCATGAAGTTATCGAGGTGAACGCCATTGAGAAACTCTTCCTTGACTGTGGCTGAAGGGACTGGTTCAGCTTTTACTGAGCCATCGTATGGTCCAGAGTTGATGTTATGGAAAGTCATTCGCTCGGCAAATAAGGCCTCGCAACGTGCTTGTGTACGGCTTAAGACTTCAGGGCTCCAGCCAATAATGGCAGCCATTCCAAGAACCTCGCTCCAGTCTCGTGGACGGCAGGCACGCCTGCGCTTGCGAGAGGTCTCGTATGCATCAGTTCTGCAAGTTGCGCTTGAGTCGGAGTCGTGTGTGTTGTTCTTGTCGATTGATACTGGCGACGTAATTCTAGATTCTTCTTCTCCTTCCGGTAATAATTGATCTTGGCGACTTTTTGTCCATTTTCTTAGTCGGATTGAAGTGATTTGATGTGTACGTGAGTGGTGCAGAGCAGTCAGTAAAGAGTCAACTTTATCGATGATCGAATTGATCATTGGTTGTGTCTTGGAACGTGCAACTTCGTCGTCGGCGAGCACTATTGGTTTGTATATCGTGTCGAAGTTGTCAAGCCCTAATGGCGTACCAGATCGATTGACAAGCGTAGCGCTAGTCTCCTGTCTTGATGTCTTCATGGGCTTTTCCCGTCTCGAACCATCACTACCAGCATCATTGTTATCCTGCCTCTTGCGTTTGCCTTGATTTTGAACAGGCTCTTCCTGCGCCTCCTCGACTTCACTTTCTGTATCGCGGTCGATATCCCACTCTCGTGCCTCATACTTCTTCCGCGCCTGCTTTGTGAACTCAGCCAGTAACACATCTTCCAGTTCTTGACTGGGTGCTTCCCCCAGTCGTGCCTCAAAAGCCTTCTTCACGTCCGCTACCTCGCCATTACGATGTCTATACCAGAGCATTCTTTCGTCTCTTCTTGGGACAACGCCAGGTTCAACTGGCCATGCTGTCCACGATCGATGCGGAAACCAACCTTGATCTTCATACAGCCGCTCCTTCCTCTTCCATTGCTCTAGCCTCGTTTTAGTATGGTTGTTGTCGAAAAGGTCAGGGTACAGTCCACGTTTCAGTCCGTGGATGTTAAATAAATGAGCTTTCAAGTCTTGATCGTCCAGTCGATCCAGGCTATCTTTAGTCTGTCGAGCGTCTGCAATGAGCGACTTGTACTTTTCGCTCGAGCCACGCCATTTGTTGGGACGATCTGACTGGTCTTCTTCTGCGTCTTCAAAAATATCTCCATCAGAGGACGGCTCCAGATGGGGTTGCTGATTATCCTCATCAGGAACAGGACTTGATGTAACAGGGTGCGTGGAGGGTTCTTGAGCGTCTGAAGAGGGTGCAGCTAACGCGCTACTCGGCCAGTTGAATGATGAAGGATTAAAAAGCGACATTGTTCAGTTTTGTTGGTTGTTGTGATGTCGGGGCTGCAAAGAGCCGACTAGCGGCGGTTGGTCACATTGCTCGCAGACTCGACGAGAGTCAAAGACGCGCCTTCTGCGAGCACTGACGTCTACAAAAGCTGTGTCTCGCGGGATGGAAGAGGGTTTGTAGGTGAGGAGAAAGAACTTAGTAAGAAACCCGAGAGTCTGGTAAATCATGCCAGATCATTAAATTAATTAAATAAATACCCTGCTGATCTCTGCTCTCGCTTGACATCAGTAAACAATACACCTCACCATCTCTCGCAACCTCTGTCTTCACTTATACTCTACTATGCCAGATCCCAATAATCCCATCGCCTTATTAGATCTCCAATCTCTCCTCCCACTTCAACATCCTTTGACCTACTACTCCGCCTCCACCCTTCCCACATCCCTTCTAACAGCCTGCTTCAACCTAATCTCTCGTACCAGCTCCGCCGCATATGCCGCCTCCTCACGTGGCTGGCATCCTTCTGCCAAACAGAAAGAGATGCGCGAACCCGCCATGCAATACCTGCTAGTCTCGCAACCAAACACAGAAAAAGAACCCTTCACCTCGCCCAATCTCCTAGGCTTCCTCTCTTACCAGCTCGTAGACGAAGATGGTGTGGGTCCCGTAATCTACATATACGAGATACACGCCGGTGCGCAAAACAAAGGCATAGGGACGGCGTTGATGAAATGTGTAGAGGTGATTGGAAAGCACGAAGGGAGCGTGAAAGCAATGTTGACTGTTTTTGTAAGCAACAAAGATGCGATTCGGTTCTATGAGCGGTGTGGGTATAACAAGTGGGATGAGGAATATATACCGCCAAGGAAGCGGCTAAGGTCGGGAGTCAAGGACGAGCGGAAGCCGACGTATATCATAATGGCAAAGGATTTGCTTGAGCAAAACGAGAAAATAGCAAAGGATGACGGCTGGGAGACTGATGGTGAGGATGAGAAGTGAACGAGGTATAATTTCTGCACTATATCTGTCTCACGTCTTTGCCTTTGACGTCTGGCCGCTCTACTTCGAACTCGTCTACTAGAGCTGCATAGACTAGGTCAGTGACGACAAGGGTCAAGCCTAGAGACCAGACAAGAGTGATCGCATAGAAAAAGTTGGCATTGCCAGATCCAGCGTATATCCAGAGATGGTAGAAAGCAGGGCCGAGGAAAGTGGCATAAAGCAAAGCAGCCATTTCGATGAAGCCATAGCGAAAACCTGGAAGTTTCGTCAGTTCTGATGATCAAATTTGTATAGGAGGCGGTCTACAAGCTTACGTGGGAAAATGTGCCTGTAGAGGGGTAACATGGAGAAGAATAGTGACGCATCAGCGATGCTAGGGTATGGCTTGAAGATGGCAAGAATGCCTAGGAGACTGGTGATGACTAGAAGTGGTTGCTTCCTGTTCGGCTCGATTAGCAAATGTGAGGACCAAGCGAATAGTCTAATCTTACCTCAGACGTATGCTCAAGCCTACGACATAGGAAGACATATGCAGCCAGAACACCGCCAGAAAGAAGGTACGAAAAGAGTCGAACATTTCAATGAAGAAGTACCACCAAAGGCCAACATTGGGTGTCAAGTCGGACAGCGAAAGCTGAACACCGTAGGTAGAGTTCAAGAATCTCCAAGAAGAGCCCATGACTCTAAAAGAAAGATAGAACAGTACTTGTATTGTTCCTGCCAATCTTAACACAAAACGGAAGTAGAACGAGCCTGCTGATACGTCTGACGTCGCCTTCAACTGTACTTGATCGAAGAGTAATAAAACCAGTGGTGGCGCGAGAAGGATAGGGTACATGGCGAGATATGATGCTATAGATAAGGCGAATATGCTGTTGAAAACATTGCCAGAGATAGCTGCTGCAATTGCATTGAGTATTGCACAATTGGTCAAGACACTTGTAGATTGCGATAGACAGGTGGCGATGGTAAAAGGGTTGAATAGAAATCTGTCAATCATGAGAAGAATAATCTCGTCACTAATAGACACCTCACATACGCTGCCACGATGGCTTTATTACTCCAAGCAGACTCGGATCGTGGTGAGGTGAACAATCGCGACCCCCTTGAGACACCAGAAGCAGCAATCTTGGCAAGCGCCAGTGCTGACAGTATATCTGCTACAGCATAGATGGAGTGTGTGGCCATTGGATTGACACCATATTCAGGTAATAAGGAGAAGATGGGGAGGAGTAGAGGTGCCTGATGGTATATACCGCCATCATATGGGTTGATATCGTGGAGGTATAGAAAGAGGCCCTCTTGTACTATCCAGATTCATCAGAGCTGTCATGTAATCGTGTGTCCATGTTGGTTTCCTACGTCTCTTGAAGCTGGTGATGGGTGTGGAGACCTCAACGCGACTGCCTAGTATTGCTGACAAGGACGGAGCAAGCTTGAATAAAGCAAGTCGAACGGCTATGGCTGTGTAGTACAGAATGGCTGAATGAGAGGGCTCTGTGGTCGTCATGGCGCTGGTATCATTGTTGTTGACGACTGGGTGTCCAGCTGCCTGTTTCAAAGTTTCAATGTACATAATGCTTAACGGAGCTGGATCCGATCACACGTGACCTCATAAAGCTTTTTTTTTGAATCCGAGTCCCCAGAGACAAACATCACAGCATCTACCTATTCTTTTCATTACAATACCAACATCACAACAATAATGGGCAAGATCAAGAAGAAGGGTCAGTGGCGAACAGCAATAAGCGCTCTGTGTCAATACTGACACACCTCTCAGGCACCTCCGGGCAGGCCAAGAACTTCATCACCAGAACGCAGGCCGTTCGCAAGCTTCAGATTGCTTTACCAGACTTTCGCAGACTATGTATCTTCAAGGGAATCTATCCTCGTGAGCCACGTAACAAGAAGAAGGCGGCCAAGAATTCAAGCCAGGCAACAACCTTCTACTACACCAAGGACATTCAGTATCTTCTACATGAGCCACTTTTACAAAAGTTTCGTGAGCACAAGACATTAGGGAAGAAGATCAGTCGTGCTCTTGGACGAGGAGAAGTCGGCGACGCTGCAAGATTGGAGAAGACTCAGACACCACGCATCACACTTGACCACATCATCAAAGAGAGGTATCCCACGTTTGTTGATGCGCTTAGAGATCTCGACGATGCCCTGTCTATGCTGTTTCTCTTCGCGAACCTTCCCTCAACTTCAACGATTCCTCCCAAGACCATTGCGCTTTGTCAACGATTATGTCTTGAGTTCCAGCACTACATTATCGTCTCGCATTCGCTTCGAAAAACCTTTCTCTCAATCAAGGGTATTTACTACCAAGCAACGATCCAAGGTCAAGATATCCTCTGGCTAGTACCCTACAAGTTTGTGCAAAGAGTGACTGGCGACATTGATTTCCGCATCATGGGCACCTTTGTTGAATTCTACACGACTCTTCTTGGCTTCGTGAATTTCAGACTCTACACATCTGCTGGACTAATCTACCCACCGAAGTTTGACGCCAGATCCGAAGAGCGTGGTGCCGAACTTGGCGCATTTACCCTTGAGGGTCGCGATATTGCGACACCATTACTGACAAACGGCGCAACGATCGACGATGCTGCTCATCTAGCAAATCAAGCAGAAGCTACTGCTCGCGCCCAAGCAGCCGCAAATTCCCTTCCAACAACCGAAGACACCTCAACTGCAGAACCGAACACCTCAGCCGACATTGACGACGAAACCAACGACGATCCAACCGCAGACCCGTCAACCACCACCTCTAGCAACACAATAATCGACACCTTCACCACAACCGATCCAACAGCCGACACCCTGATTCAACCCACAGGCGGCTCCACCATTGCCTCGACGCTCTTCGCACCCTTCACCTTCTACCTCTCCCGCGAAACTCCACGTCAACCGCTTGAGTTCCTGCTCAAAGCATTCGGCTGCAAGCGCGTCGGCTGGGACGCCGTCCTCGGCGACGGCCACTTTACATCCAACGAGCTCGACACCAACATCACGCATCAAATAGTCGATCGACCACCACAAGAGCCAGCGCCAGAGACCGAGAACGGAATTGGTGAACAAAACACTTCAGACGAAGTCGCACCACCCGCAAGAGGCGGAAGAGTGCCCGGCAGAATATATATTCAGCCGCAGTGGGTATGGGATTGTATCAATCAAGGCAAACTACTACGACCGGATTTGTATGCTCCAGGAGCAGATCTGCCGCCGCATCTGAGCCCGTGGGTGAGAGCGACCAGAGGCGCGTATGATCCGACTGTGCCTGTTGGAAAAGACGAGGATGAAAGTATGGCTGAGGCTGCTGTGGATGAGAATGACGTGGATGCAGAAGACGAAGAAGTTGACGAAGACGACGACGAGGACGAAGAAGAAGAAGAAGAAGAAGAAGAAGCAGATGATTCCACTTCAACCCCCACCACAACCACAGTCACAGCTCCTGTTGCAGCCGACGACGACGACGACTTCGCCTCCTTTTCCGCCTCGGACGCGGAAGACGAACACGACACACTCTCGCAACATCAGCGTGAACTCCTCGCCGAAGCAGCCGGCACGAAAACGCTTACCGAGTCCTCGAGGCAGAAGCAGAAGCAGAAACCTGCGCAGAACAAAGCGCAGAAAGCAAAGGCCAAGGAGGCGCGCGAAAAGGAAGAGGCTGTTGAACGAGCCAAGATGATGATGCCGAGGAGGAAACGCAAGTTGCTGGAGAAGATGCAGTTTGGAAATGCGAAGAAGGATGCTGAGAAGGATAAATTGGTAGCGAAGAGGAGGAAGTTGGAGAGGGAGGGGAAGCGATGAGTACCTGTTGATCCGATCGGTGGAATGACGGGGTTTAGCTGGAGTAAGGGAATGAATGAACGAACGGGAAAGAACTGTAGGTTGTGATACTATCTGGTGGCATTGGCTCCGAGACAGGGATTGAAGAAAGCTTTACTTCTTGCATAATCATTTCGAAAACTCATATTCTATCCCCTGGTTGAGTTTGCGAAGGAAAAGAGATAGTGTTCATTTCAAAATTCTCGTTCTTCCCCTCCTTAAGCGATCGTGCGGCAGCGGGTGGGTGGTGGAAGAAGGAGGCAGGTGCGCCGTAGGAAGGAAGAGAGGCAGTTTTCCCAGCTAATCCTTTGCTTGTCTTGTCGTCTTGTCGTACATTCTGCGACAAACAGGCAAGATAGATGGAAGGATAGCAGGATCCTGTTTGAGATGTCCGCGTCCGATTGTGCACTGTAAGGTATGATACTATCTTGTAGAATTGGCTCTAAGAGAGATTCTGAAAAAAAAGATAAGGCTTTTACATCGTGCATAATCACGTTCCCAAGACGTTCTTTCGTGATATGTAGGCTTCGAGGCACGATACGCAACTGGGGGTGAAGATTATTGCCCATGTTTCTATATCGTTCATCGCAAGTCCTAGTCTAATCTAGCTTCTAGTCTTTAGATTTTAATAATCGTTCACATCCATTTCTCAGTGCCACTTCCTCATATTACAACGAGTTCACCACACCAACGCCTCTATCTTTCAAAAGCGACGGGGGGTGGAGGGGCATAGGGGCCTGCCTCAAGCTATCAACCCCCTTTCGAGCGCAGCAGTAGTCGGGCTTGTTTATGTGATGGAGTGGCAATTAGAAAGGGGAGGGAGATGCCGCTAGATTCCTCGGACAGACAGGTAAGATAGATTGCTGCCCGTCCGTCCGACTATTAAGTTGCTCTCAACCTACATCTCATACACAGCCCTTGCCCCCCGTCACAGCCAACCAATCACCAGTCTACTCCGCCAACTGACTTCTCGGACTCCAGCTCAAATTCGTGACTTCAAAATCCGATCGCCAACTACTCGCCATGGGTATCGGGGGTGGGTGGGCATGCGGGCAAGGAGGCAGGGTGGGAACAGCCAGCAAGCGGTCGTGACATCTCGCTAAGACTATTCAATCGCTCTAAATCTACATCTTCACACCATATACAGCCCTGCCCCCCGTTACAGCCAACCAATCACCAGTCTGCTCCGTCAACTGACTCCTCGGACTCCAGCTCAAGTTCGTGACTTCAAAATCACTCCGCCAACTACTCGCCGGCCCCTTCATCGATGATGTCGACATCGTGCCTTCCACTTGACTACTACCACCACCACTACCACCATTCATATCAAGTTGGGCAGAATTTTGCGGATTCATCAAGTCCCATTGCAGCACAAGCGAGTCATCGGCACCAGACGCCAGCAAGCCCCGCCGCGTTGGCGACCATTCTATACAGCTCAGTGCAGCAGAATGACCATGGAGTTCGAGGAGTGCTTGCCCTGGTTGCCGATGGTCCAGTATTCGGATGATTTTCGAGTCTTGGGCGAATGTGGCCAGGAGATGGGAGTCGTGTGGCGAGGCGGCGAGTCGTAATAGTGGTGGCGATGCTGTAGGCATATGTTGTTCGTTGCCTGGTGCGTTGAGAGCTGGAGACGCCTCTGGACCTGGAGACTTCTCTGATGGCTCGTATATGATGGTGCTGTGATCGAGGGAGCGGAGGTCGAACATGCGTACGCTGCCGTCTGCGCCGCAAGAGACGAAGGTGTCGACGCTGCCTGCGCAGAACTTGACGTCGTAGACTTCTTTGTCGTGAGCGATGAGCTGTGTTTTTGCGGTTAGTGTGGGAATATCCCAAATCGTACATGTCGTGTCGATACTGCTAGTAATGATGAGTTTAGGAGAGAGCTGGTTCCAGTCGAGAGATGTGAGTGGGGCGGTGTGTTCTGGTGTTTTTGAATTGGAGAGAAGTGCTAGTGGCGTCAATTTCGCTGCTGGTGCTTGTTTGCGATTGACGCTGGAGGACCGAGAGATGGTATTGCTGGATGTGTTTTGTGTGGATGAGGGCAATGACCATAGCCGAAGATGGTCGCCGGATGTTGCAAGAAGGTCTGTCATTTGCTTTTGTTGTGATGGAGGTTCCCATAATATTCGCGTTATAGGATAGGAACATGTTGCTTCTGCTATCCGCGTGAATTCTACGCCATATTGTGAGGATCCAGGTGGAGCCATCTCTTGTGGCTCTATTGAAGTATCCAAGATTTGAATCTGTCAACCGGTCCTTGTATTAGCCCAGTCTTCCTTTTGTCTCTGGCTTCTCCGCTCTTTTGTCTTACTCACAAAGTTGTGCGGATCTTCCAAATAACTACATATAGCCATCTTGCCTGCCCCCGAATCTCGAGGAAGCGGCCAATTGCACCAGTCTGACGCGTATATCGGCCAAGGCGCTAGATACGAGCTAGGGCTCTGCACAATTCCTGCAGCATCTCGATATGGATTCGGGCTAAGCAGCTCACTTTCCAAGCTGTATCCTTGTCTTATATCTGCAAGAGCTAATGGTGATTGGGAGACAGCGGCATTCGGGTCTGTTGGGTAATATCTTTGCTGGGTATATTGCGGTGTTTCTGGAGGATTGCCAGGTGAAAAGGGGACGTATCTTGCACCAGGGCTTGACCTGGAGTAGGAATGTGAGGATGTTGTGCTGGGTCGAGCTGAATTGTATGTGGAATTTGGAGTTCCTGGAGCCATGGTAGGCACAGATCCAGATCCAGAGGTGTAGGCCTGGGAAGGGGTTGGTCGTGCCGGCCGTTCTGAGGAGGGAGGAGGCATCCCAGGTGTGTTGTTATTACTTGTGGATGGCGACAAAGGGTAGCCTTGTTGCGAATTGTGCTGCATCTTGCCTGGTGGGTTGACGGCACTCTGAATGTGCAGCAGACCGGTCGAAAGCAAAGGGGACTACGCCAACGCTGCCATAGTCAAGCAAAGGGAGGGATTCGCCTAGTAGTCTATTATGGGAAGTGTGCTGATGGCCTTGCCTGAATGTACTTCTTGGACTTGAGTAGAGTTCAGGGTCCTCCTCCAACAAGATAAGGTAAACAACTCAACCCTGATGGCCTCTCGCGCCGGCTAGCTAGCTAGTGAGTGAAGAGTGCTACTGCGTGACTGTGACTTTGGACTTGTCCTCAGCTGAGCACTACTGCTGTATCCCTACAACTTCAGAGACGCCGAAGAACGGCACAAACTTAGCGCGCAAGTGCAGATCGTACCACTGCCATCACCCTCGCTGATAAGCCAGTGTAGCTCTGTGTATCATCATCTGCACCCGTGACATCTTCCTACTGTATGTATACTTAGCACCAGCACCTGTCTATACTTGATCCTACCGTGTTTGCATTCCCCCCCCAACCAAGTCAAGAATGACGACTACCACAACCACCAGCCCTCCTTCCCACCTCCTCCTCCTACCACCCTCACCATGGCCAATCACTCCGTCTACTCTCCACACAGCATACCACACCCCTCTAGCCGCCGTCCTCCTCCAACTAAAGCAAGACATCCGCAAAGGTAGCGTCGGTGCAGTCCTCGACATCGCCGTTCCCTGCCCTTACCTCGACGCCAACCGCACCCTACCACGACGCACACTCTACCCTACGGCGCAATCCCTCGTCTCGGGTATCTACCGACTTATCTGCCTAATCGCTGCGAAAGAAAGCATAAACGTCGAAGATAGCGAAGGCATCGACGTACGCGTCCTACTCGTAGCGCATCCGCGTACGAAAAGCAGGACGGAGTCGTTGCCAGATAAAGGGCAGGAGATTGACTTCATTGGGCCTGTGATCCAGCTGACGACGCTGGCGAAATGCCAGAGGAAATGGGATGGTGTGTTTGCAGTGGAAGGGGATAAAGGGCAGGCGTTGTTGCATAAATACCTCATTGCGCAGGACGGACATGTAAAGATCAGGAAGGTCGCTGGTGGCGACATCAAGGTTGAGGAGAATGAAGACGAGACCGTGATGGCTGCTGGAGAAAAGGACGACGTGAAAGAAGATGCAGAAACCGAGAAAGAGACGCACGAATCAGCGGAACACTACTCAATAGCAGTAGGCGGAACCTTCGACCACCTCCACATCGGCCACAAACACCTCCTAACCATGTTCGCCTTCCTCCTGCCCTCTCTCCCGGCCACCACCTCATCCACAACACCATCTACAGACAACAACGCCACACCCCCAACCCAACACACCCTCACAATCGGCACAACAGGCGACGCCCTCCTAACCAAGAAATCCAACCACTCCCTCCTCCAACCCTGGAACACGCGCCAACGCGCCGCCGCCTCTTTCCTCCTGAGCATCCTCGACTTCCGCCCCGAATCCGCCACACAACCTCAGATCAAACTCGCAGAACTAGAAGAGCCGGGCGCCAATGGCCACGTCGTCAATGTCCGTGTGAGTCCGAAATTACTGCTGAAATTCGTCGAGATCAACGACCCCTTTGGACCTACGATAACGGAGGAAAGTATCACTGCGTTGGTTGTGAGTGGAGAGACGAGAAAGGGTGGCGCGGCTGTTAATGACAAGAGAGTGGAGAAGGGATGGAGGGAGTTGGAGGTTTTTGAGGTTGATGTGTTGAGTGCGGAGGATGCTGAGGGGGTGGATGGGAACGAGGTGCAGAAGGTGGACGACGAATTCAAGAATAAATTGAGTAGTACGAGTATCAGAGAGAGAATCGCGGCAAAAGGCGAGGAGAGGGGGAAGAGGAATCGAGCAGAGGCTGCAAAAGCGAAAGCAGCGCGAGAGGATGATTGAGATTGCTGCGTTCTGCAAGGCATCTATCATTCGAAATACTGGGTGTTGGCTTCGATGAGAAGTGATACACAGTAGGTAGCTTGACCATGAGAGTCAAGAATTCACTTGTTGGATTAACCATGTAGTAAATATTTTGCAATGAAAGATACGAATCGTATGTCCTTCTGTTTTAAATTTATTAGGGGATACTATAGAACACCAATAATCATCATTTTCAGCAGCATCATCATCATCATCAAGCTACAGAAGAAGAGCATCATCGAGGCATTAGTGCCAACAACCAATCTACCGCCCCCATTCGGCCTCACACTTGCAACAGCACTCATCGTCGTCGAGCTTGACGCAATAGCCGCCGTGCTCAAGCTTACTGTACCAACACTCGTCGTGCTCACAGCACTAATACCAGTCGTAGCCCTAGACATAGACACACTGGAAGCCATTCCACTCGCAGTCAAGATGCCTCCTCCTCCACCAGACGTCATTGTCGCTGAAGTCATCGACAACGACGAAACTGCAGAACTACCAACAGTAGCAGCACGCACAAACACCAAATCGTTCAATACAACGGCGCTTTCGGCCATTACGGGCGTTCCTATTGCTTGTCGTTTTTTGTTTTTATACGACGCTGCTATTACGATCACGGTCAGTGCTGGGTTGCCCCAGGCGGATGATGCTGATGTTGGTGCTTGTGTTGTGGTTTGGGTGTTTAAGTTTGAAAGGGCTGTTGGGTAGGCTGTTGGTCTTGGTCCTGTTGTGTCGGAGGAGGGCGGGTAGAGGATTGAAGTTGGGTCGCGTGTGTAGGTGTCTGATGTCGAGGGTAGAGTTGCTGTTGAGGTGGTGGTGGGAGACATTGCAGTAAAGGAGCTGAAACACCATGCGCCACCGCTCGTCGTCGCAGTCATAATCGCATTTGTCGCAAACTCAGTACCCGTCCATCCAGCACCAGGGCAGCAAAAGAGTGCGCTGTTCGATGATGCCCCGCCAAACGTGCTAGCACCTGTCTGACAGCTTTGAGTGACCTGCGCGCCTCCACATCCCAGCGTCAGAAAACTAGTCACCTGGCCATTCACATCAATGAAAGAGGTTGTTGAAGGTAGGATAGCGGTTGGGCAGCCGGTGATGTGGAGGATGGAGGCGAAGTAGTTTGTGCTGAAGACTGTTGCTGGGATGGTTGGGTAGGTTGTCGGATAAGTGGTGAGTGTGTTGTGGGGTGGACCTAGAAGCGAAGGGTAGATTGTTGATTGGGGAAGGATTTCTGTGGGGAGGGTTGGTGTTGCTGCGTTGGTGGGTGTGGAGAGAATGAGAAGGAGAATGAGAGAGAAGGTGGGTGGGAAGGGAGAGGAGGGCATGGCTTTGGAAGTGCTCTTCTGCCTTTTTCTGTGGTTGCGAGGGTGTTTATACAAAGGAAGTAATGCGTTGTAGTTGCGGTGGTGATATAGAGGATTTCATAGAGGAGGAGGCCACGAGACCTAAGCTGGTGGTAGCTAGGGTAGATAAGCACACTAACAAGATAGTGAGGAAGGTGTTTCATTTAGTGACTTGCCGTTCTTCCGGGCGATAAGATAGAGGCATGTGATGGAAACGGCTATATCAGCGAGCTTCCAGAAGGAAATCCTTCCATATTTGCTTCCTGGCCTCGATCACTTATGTATCTCGGTATTCCAACATCTCCTGGTCAGTACAGTATTGACATCACTAACTGGCGGCTCCAAAGCTAAAGAAGGTGGAAGGTGTGGCACGTTTCTTGGACGACGGCGCCATTGGCATTTCTAGTCGATGTTCAATGGACATGACAGCCCAGTTTTGCGCGCTAAGGCATATCCATTGCTGTGGTACCCGTGTATTCAACCTTATTCAAGCATTACTTAATGGTGTTTTCCTCTGGATTGTCCGAGTGCGTCTTCAACAAAGTCCTGGTATGTTCGTTGATCGCGATCATGGAATATAGGATGGTTTCGGCAGGCGTCAAAGCAGTGATCATGCTACTTCTGTGCGCACAAAAGATGGCCTCGGCCAGGCGAGTGGCAAAGAAAGAGACCTTGATACCTTCCCCATGATTCACTCAGGCAGGTTCGAGATCTTCTGTTTAACTAGTGTGTACTGCATACATGGTGCGCAATTATCCTTGAAACTCGCAGGACACGAACAAACAAATGGAATTCCACAGCGTCATCTCCCTTTGTTGAGAAAGGCATACTACACTCCATCTACCAAAAAGAAGTGGTCTTTGACACCCTCAACGGATGGCAGCCCGATCGGATCAGACGAAATGGAGCTCAAGGTTTTGGCTGCTCGTGCCATACCCCGCGAGGAGAACCGTAAATCCTCCTTCGGAAGCTGGCACCACATCGGTGATACCGAACAATGCCACCGGACTTTGTCTTTTCCTGACGGAATATCATGCCCTTACTTCCCCTCTTTCTGCTGTGCCTGTGTCTGCTGTCTTGCGTCGTCTGGTGTTTCATCTTCCTTCCTTTCTTCCACTTTCGTTCCAATTCTTTCGTTACACAAGGAAGCTGAGAGTTTGAACGATTTATACTGATTACACTCCTTCCACCAATCTTTTTCTTCCGCCAAAATGAGCCACAACGCTGAAATAAGTCCGCCTCCTTCGAAGACGATTGAGGCAAATGAATATCTCACCAAAGATGAATATGGCTCTGAAGATTTGCAATCTATAAGCCCAGAGGAGAAGAAAGCAATCACAAAGAGAATGCTTTTCAAGCTTGACTGCACGTAAGTACCGGAGCGCCCGGACTGTCAGATTTCGCTTTTGACAGACCTCCTCTGACCTAATTTTAGCATTTTACCACCACTAGCTCTGTTGTTCCTGTGTTCTTTCCTCGATAGAACCAATGTAGGAAATGCAAAGGTTTATGGTCTTGAGAAGGAGCTTCATATGACAGATATACAATACAGTAGGGGTCTGACAGTATACTAGTAAGTAATGGCTTAACAAGGTCCTTTCGGAGCCACATTTTACTCACATGTCATTGATAGTGCCACCTACATTGCTTCGTAAGCATGGTTCTTAACATGTCAAGGCAGAGTTCCACGAACTAATTGGTTTACCAAAAAGTGAACTTCCTAGCAATCTCGTACTCAAAAAAGTCTCTCCAAAAATCTGGCTACCAGCATTGACAGTCGCATGGGGCATAGTGACCATGTGTTTGGGCTTTGTAAAGAACTACGCTGGATTTGTAGCAGTCCGGTAACTAGTCCAGCTGCGAACTTGAAAGCCTACTGACCAAAAGCTAATCGCAATCAGTGCTATTCTCGGTTTGACAGAAGGTGGTCTTCTCCCAGGTATCATCCTATACCTATCAACCATGTATCAAAGAGGCGAGCTTGCCTTCCGAATCGGTCTTTTCTACACCAGTGCATCATTATCCGGGGCCTTCGGCGGTCTTCTCGCACGAGGACTCAGTGCTATCCCGAAGACCGGCGTCGTGGATTCGTGGAGGTGGATCCTGATCATCGAGGGACTCTTCACCGTCGTCGTCGGTGTGATTTGCTATTTCTTCCTGCCCAACAACCTAGCCTCGTGCAAGTTCCTGTCTCAAACCGAGAGGACTTTTGCTATTGAGAGACTACAAGCAGATCATCCTGAGAAGACGACTGCAGCTGGCCATGACGGCATGAACTGGGGTGAGGTCAAGCGTGGTATGCTCAGCATTTCGTGCTGGTTAAGTGCGCTCGCGTATTTCGGAATCTTAGCTGGTCTCTACTCTTTTGGTCTCTTCGTACGTTCCCGTCCATTTCATTCGTTCTCAACTCTTTTTTACAGAAATGAACAAACATCAACTAACATTCTTGCTTCTCCTACTTCAGTTGCCTACCATCATTCAAGCACTCGGCGGCTACACGCCCAACGAAGTCCAGCTCTGGTCCGTCATTCCCTACGCCGTCGCAGCAGTCTGCACTGTGATCGTCGCCATCATCTCCGATCGTATGAAGCTCCGTGGCGTAATCATGCTCTTCACCCTTCCCCTGGCCATCATCGGCTACGCGGTTATCGCGAACATCGACAAGAGCCACGCTAAAGTCAAGTACGGCATGACTATGCTCATGGCCACTGGCATGTACGCCTCTGTTCCTTGCGTTCTTGGTAAGCAAAATACTCCTACTACCCGCAAATGGTCCTTTCAAATCTAACTATGTACACAGGCTGGAACTCCAACAACTCCGGTACGTTTCAGGAACCCAAACTCTTGCCTTCGAAATATACAGAATTTGAATCTTTGTCCATCAACATCATGCTAACATTGCTCCATCAACAGCCGGCCACTACAAACGCGCCACCACTTCCGCCCTCCAACTCGTCATCGCAAACAGCGGTGGTTTCGTCGCGACATTCATCTACCCCAGCACGCAAAAGCCTCAGTTCCATCAGGGCCACACCACGATTCTGGGATTACTCGTTTTCGCTTGGTTCATGTGAGTTCACCAAAAATTCCATGGTTACAACTTTGGCATTACACATATTCTGGAATGCGCTCGTCCGACCAATTGATCTAATGTCTGTTTGCTATAGGGTCGCACTCAATGTGCTATACTGCGCCAAAGTCAACAGGGACAAGGCTGCTGGCAAGTATGAGCAATACCGCGGTTTGGGAGATGATAGAGATCCGGATTTCAAGTTTGTTTTGTGAAAGAAGAGTCGTCCGTTGCAGGCATTAAGAGGAGGGAAGAAGAATGGAGGGAAAATGGTGACTAGATTTCTTTCTTTCTTTCTTTCTTTTTGGCACGGCGAGAGAGATTGGGTCATCTACTACCTGGGAGCCTACTGGGAGGGTCATTTTTTTTTCTGTGAGCATAATATAGGGTATCGAGCATGCAGAGGCATTGCAGAGTGGCCCTGGCTTTGGCTGCCTAATCAGAGTAGACAGGCAGGTTTGCGGATTCTCATGCTCTTGGGATTGTGGGTATATTGAGCTTGAGACTCACCAATCTTTTGCAGGTTTCTTTTAGCACTTCTATTTGTCTCTGCCTTCCTTGCGTATGACGAGGTTAATGCGGAGCAGGTTGATTTGCTCATTGTTGAAATTGACAAGCCT
>Ga0160428_1000925_pt1 | contig 26344 bp, 22 predicted proteins | sample SolpanmetagenomM_FD_108198 | JGI IMG/M metagenome (GOLD analysis project Ga0160428, IMG submission 108198) | Solar panel surface microbial communities from Lawrence Berkeley National Laboratory, California, USA - M | ecosystem: Engineered > Built environment > Solar panel > Unclassified ... | reverse complement strand
TTAAGCATTACTGGCTCACGCCGGCTGATTATCAAACACTTGACACCTTGCGAGAGCGGTTAGACTACATCGTCAAGCACATTGGCACTGAATATACGGTTACTTTTGTCTGACTACTTAACTGGCGCGCTTCTCAGCACTTTTATTGCTTCTACTCAAATTATTTAGAACTATGGAGTTAGGAATCAGCACGTTTGGCGAAGTAGCCCCGGCCCACGTAGCAGGGGGCGACCAAGCCGCGGCGCAACGTATGCAGGAGCTATTGGCTGAGGCGCAGCTAGCCGACGCGGTGGGCCTCAATGTATTTGCAGTGGGCGAGCACCACCGACCCGATTTTATTGCTTCGGCACCCGAAGTAATTTTGGGGGCCGTCGCGGCCACTACTAAGCGCATTCGGTTGTCGAGCGCCGTAACGGTGCTAAGCTCAGTAGATCCGGTGCGCACGTTTCAAAGCTTTGCGACCGTAGACTTGATTTCGGGCGGGCGCGCCGAGATTTTGGCGGGACGAGGCTCATTTATCGAATCGTTCCCGCTATTCGGTTACGACCTGCGCGACTACGATGCGCTGTTTGTGGAAAAGCTACATCTGCTCCTCAAGCTCAACGCCAACGAAACCGTATCGTGGCAGGGTAAGCACCGGCCATCCATCCAAAACTTAGGGGTATATCCGCGCCCTGCGCAGCGCAGCCTCCCCATCTGGATTGGAGTGGGCGGCACCCCGGCTTCAGTCGAGCGGGCGGGGAAGCTGGGGCTTCCGCTTACCATTGCCATCTTGGGTGGCGAGCCAGCTCAGTATGTGCCCTTTGCAGAGCTTTATCGCACGTCGGCTCAGCAGGCCGGCCATGATGCGGCAGCTTTACCGCTAGCCCTCAATTGTCACTTCCATTTGGCTGACACTTCTCAGCAAGCCAGCGACGAGTATTTTCCAGCCTATTCTACGCTCATGAACCGCATCGGCCGCGAGCGGGGTTGGTCGCCGATGACACGCGCGCAATTTGAGTATTTACGAGGGCCTAAAGGACCGCTTTTTGTGGGAAGCCCACAAGAAATCACTGCTAAGCTACTGTACCTAGACCGGCTGTTTGGTAATACTCGCTTCTTGGCCCAACTGATCTTAGAAGGGATTTCGCACCAGCAAGTACTACGGTCCATTGAGTTGTTTGGCACGCAAGTGGCGCCAGCCGTACAAGCGGCCCTGGCTAGCCGCCAGCGCCAACCACTGCCAGCTTAGGCCAATACCAATCTGGAAAAACTGGCAAAGCAAAAAGGCCGCTGGAAGTATCCAGCGGCCTTTTTGCTTTGGTAGCGCAATGCTTAGCGGCTTAGTATCGGTAGAGATCCGACTTAAATGGGCCTTCCACAGGCACCTTGATGTAGTCAGCTTGCTTAGGCGTAAGCTCATCGAGCTCCACCCCTATTTTGGCGAGGTGCAGGCGAGCCACCTTCTCGTCGAGGTGCTTGGGTAGCGTATACACTTGGTTCTCGTATTTATCAGCGTCCTTCCACAGCTCTAGCTGGGCTAGCGTCTGGTTGGTAAACGAGTTTGACATTACGAAGGAGGGATGGCCAGTGGCGCAGCCTAGATTTACCAAACGGCCTTCGGCCAGAATGATAACTTCCTTGCCTTCAATCGTGTAGATGTCTACTTGCGGCTTTACAGTATCTTTGGTGTGGCCGTAGTTTTTGTTCAGCCACGCCATGTCGATTTCATCATCGAAGTGGCCAATGTTGCACACAATAGCCTTATCCTTCAGCGCCCGGAAGTGCTCTTCCCGGATGATATCGCAATTGCCCGTGGTAGTGATGACGATATCGGCCCGCGGAATGGCGTTTTCCATCTTTTTCACCTCGTAGCTATCCATAGCGGCTTGCAGGGCGCAAATGGGGTCGATCTCGGTGACGATAACGCGGGCACCAGCGCCGCGCAGGCTAGCGGCCGTGCCTTTGCCTACGTCACCGTAGCCAGCTACTACCGCTACTTTGCCAGCCATCATCACATCGGTAGCCCGCCGGATAGCATCCACGGCCGACTCTTTGCAGCCGTATTTGTTGTCGAACTTCGACTTGGTTACCGAGTCATTGATATTAAACGCGGGGAAAGGCAACGAGCCATTTTTCACGCGCTCGAGGAGACGCAACACCCCGGTAGTCGTTTCTTCCGACGCGCCCCTGATGCCGCCGGCTAGCTCTGGAAACTGGTCGAGCACCATGTTGGTGAGGTCGCCACCATCATCCAGAATCATATTCAGCGGCTGGCGATCTTCACCGAAGAACAGCGTTTGCTCGATGCACCAGTTGAATTCCTCTTCATTCATGCCTTTCCAGGCATAAACCGGAATGCCGGCAGCAGCAATAGCCGCCGCTGCATGGTCTTGGGTCGAGAAGATGTTGCACGATGACCACGTCACATCAGCCCCAAGGGCGATGAGCGTTTCAATGAGCACCGCCGTTTGGATGGTCATGTGCAGGCAACCTGCAATGCGGGCGCCCTTGAGGGGCTGGCTAGGGCCAAACTCTGCCCGCAACGACATCAGGCCGGGCATTTCGGCTTCGGCCAAGCGAATTTCCTTGCGGCCCCACTCGGCCAGGCTCAAGTCTTTTACTTTGTACGGAGCGTACGTCGTGGACTTAGTTTCCACCATGATAATGGGCAAATTAAAGATAAAGCTTTCTAACCACAAAGGTACATCTTTGTTAGCGAAGGCCATATTCTATCTTTGTACGTTATGAACGTGAAAAACCTTTTAGTAGGACGTAAAAACTGCTGGCTCACCGTCCTGCTCACGCTAGGCATTTTTAGTAGCATTGGCCTGGGGCAAGTGCAAGCCCAGCAGGCACCGGCTACCATCCGCTTATCGCCCGAAGACTTGGAGCGCGGCCGGTATGGCGCCCAGCATAATTTCTTTTTTTTGCCCCCCGGCAAAACAGGGGAAGACAACTACCAGAGTGCCGGTTTCTTTGGCCAAAAGCTGCGGCCATACTTAGGCAATAATGCGGAGGCTTTGGGCGAGCTTGCCAGCTACCGCCAGCACAAGACCTTGTATCTAGCCGACAAGATCTTGCTGGCGGGCTCAGTAATCGTGTATGCCACGCAAGTATTCAGCGGGGATAAAGCCCAGTATTTCAACACCACCCAGCAAGTGGCGGCGGGCACGGCAGTTTTTAGCCTGCTCGCTACCCTATTTATAAATCGTACTACCAGCGAGCACCTTAAGCAAGCCGTTAGCAAATACAATACGGGGCTAGTTCCCAGCGGGCACGGCGCTTTATGGCCCCGGCTGCGGCCCGCCGGGGTAGGCTTGGCGACCACGATGCAGGGCCAGCCGATACTCGCCCTGCGGTGGCAGCTATGAGGAGCATTTGCACCAGGGCGCTGTTTTTTTCGTTAGTAAAGGCACAATGGAGTTCCCTTTAGCTGAAGCGGCCCGGCGCTATGTGGCCGCCCACCTGCACGACGATCCGGCTCACCTGGCCTTGCAGGCTCGCCGCCACCCCCACTTACCAGTGCCCGAACTGGTCCGTCAAATTCAGGCTCGTCAAAAAGCCCGGGTGAAGCTGCCTACTTGGGCCGATAACCAAGACTTGGTTTTTCCCCCAGCACTCTCGGTTGAACAAGCTTCATCGGAGCGCACTGCTACCTACAAAGCCGCCTTGGTAGCTGGGGCTAGTCGGCTTGCCGACCTTACTGGGGGCTTTGGCGCCGACGCGGCTCACTTCGCTGCCGTAGTAAACCACGTCGACTACGTAGAGCGCGAAGCAAAGCTAGCCCAAGTAGTGGCGTATAATTTAGCTCAGCTTGAGATTACTAACGTGGCCGTACACGCCACCGATGCGGCGTCTTTTCTCAAGAGCACCCAGCAGCAGTTTGATTGGCTTTACCTCGACCCGGCCCGACGCGACCAGCGAGGAGGCAAGATTTTTCGGCTAGCTGATTGCGAGCCCGATGTGCCGCGCCTGCTACCGCTATTGCTACGCCACGCCGCGCGCATCCTGCTCAAAACCTCGCCTATGCTCGATATCGAGCTAGCCGTTCAGGAGCTCAAGCTCGTGCGGCGCCTCTGGGTAATCGCGGTGGATAATGAGGTAAAAGAAGTTTTATATGAGCTGGGTGAAGAGCCAGCAGTCGATCCCGAGCGCCTAGCAGTAAACTTACGGCGCGATGGCAGCCAGCAGGAATTCCGCCTTAATCGTGCGCGCGAGACCCGGGCCGTGCCTCGCTACGCCGAGGCGCAGCAATACCTCTACGAGCCCAACGCGGCTATTCTCAAAGCGGGCGCTTTCAAGAGCATTGGCCCAGCGTTTGAGCTAATTAAACTTCAGCAGCACAGCCATTTATACACCAGCCAAGAGTTGCGAGCTGACTTTCCGGGCCGCATTTTCCGCATTTTGGCTACTGAAAAGGCCGATGGGCCCGCACTAAAGGCCCACTTGGGGCCGGAGGGTCGGGCGCACGTTACCACCCGCAACTTCCCCGAATCGGTCGCCGATTTTCGGCGACGCACTGGTATCCGCGAGGGTGGCGACATCTACCTATTCGCGACCACCGACCTGCGGGGCCGCTTGGTAGTACTGGTATGCGAAAAAGTAGCCCCAACAATGCTAATGCCTTGATGGCTGGCTTGCTGGGCTAGTGATTTCGACTCAACTTGCTCAGCAGGATTTATACCATGCCGCTATTTCGTTTCGATTCTTGAGTAGCTTTGTTGCCCGCCTGCCCGCGCCTAGTCTGGCCGAGCAGGCGGCCTTTTTTTGACTGTTTAACCCCTTGCCATGCCCTATCTGTTCACTTCCGAATCGGTTTCGGAAGGCCACCCCGATAAAGTTGCCGACCAGATTTCTGATGCTATTCTCGATGATTTCCTGCGCCAAGACCCGGCAGCTAAAGTCGCCTGCGAGACGATGGTAACTACTGGCCTGGTAGTTATTGCGGGCGAAGTAAAATCGTCGGCCTACGTCGACGTGCAGACGGTAGCCCGCGATGTTATTCGCCGTATTGGCTACACCAAAGCCGAATATAAGTTTGAAGCAGAAAGCTGTGGCATTTTATCGGCTCTACACGAGCAGTCGCCCGACATCAACCAAGGCGTAGTGCGCCAGGCCCCTGAAGAGCAAGGCGCTGGCGACCAAGGCATGATGTTTGGCTATGCCACTAGCGAAACCAGCAATTACATGCCACTAGCGCTCGACCTGTCGCACAGCCTGCTACAGGAGCTAGCCGCTATTCGGAAGGAAGGACAAGTGATGACCTACCTGCGCCCCGATGCCAAAAGCCAGGTGACCATCCGCTACTCCGACGACCACCGCCCGGAGGCGATCAACACCATTGTCATCAGTACTCAGCACGATGAGTTTGATGAATCTGAGGAGATAATGCTTAAGCGAATTTCGGATGATGTGAAGACCATCTTAATTCCGCGCGTTAAGGCCGGCTTGAGCTTAGACATCCAGACCTTATTTGGCGACGAGATCGTGTACCACATTAACCCCACAGGGAAATTTGTAATTGGTGGACCACATGGCGACTCGGGCCTTACGGGTCGTAAGATTATCGTAGATACCTATGGCGGCAAGGGTGCCCACGGTGGTGGCGCCTTCTCGGGCAAAGATTCGAGTAAAGTTGACCGGTCAGCGGCCTACGCTGTCCGTCACATTGCCAAAAACCTAGTGGCAGCCGGCGTAGCTGACCAAGTATTAGTGCAAGTTGCTTACGCTATTGGCATAGCCAAACCAGTAGGGCTGTACGTAACTACCTACGGCACTACCAGGGCTCAAAATAGCACTGGCCAGCTACTTACGGATGGCGAGATTGCTAATAAGGTGAACGAGCTGTTCGACTTGCGGCCCTACGCCATCGTGGAGCGCTTTGGCCTGCGCAATCCCATTTTTGGTCAGACCGCTGCCTATGGTCATATGGGCCGCCAGCCCGGCACCGTCAAGGTAAAAATGAAGGATGGCGAAGAAAAAACTTTCGAAACCTTTACTTGGGAAAAACTAGACTACGTCGACCGTATTAAAACGGCATTCAACCTGTAGCTTTTCATTTTCAACCTAAAAAAGCCCTGACTGCGCGTGCAGTCTTGTCCTTACCCAAAACTCTAGAAAGCGCTGGCCGATAGGTCGGCGCTTTTTTTGGGCACTAGTCGTCAAGTAGTTGCGCCGCTAGCTGGACGCCTTCCACGAGCAGGCGCAGGCTGCGACGGCCGAGCCAGAAGGTTTGCCAGCCGGGTGGGCCGTCGCCTTTGCGCCCCAGGTGCCCGCCCAGCCCGGCTAGGGCCAGGTAGCCGGCGCGCACCGTGTCCAGGGGGCGGCGACTCTGGTGGCGCAGCACCCGCAACTCTGTGGCTGTCAGGCCCGCCGCCTCAGCCGGCAAGTCTGGTTCTAGCCGGCTTTTCTCGCGCAGGTCCACTAGGGCCAGGGCTACCACGCTGAGCCGGGCCACGGCCGCGAAGAGCCGGGCGGCCGTTTGCAACTGTAGTTTTTCGGCCCCCAGCCCCATTTTCAGAGCTTTGTGAAAGTCCTCGATGAGCCAGCGGCTGGTGTACTGGCGCACGCAGCTCAAAGCCTGGGCGAAGTCGGCTACCGGCTGGTCGCAGAGCAGCAACCACTCCAAGCCGGGGGCTGCCCCTGGGCCCGTTTCCTCCCAGACCCGCACCACGCTGACCGGCACCGGCTCCCCCTTGCCCGTGGCCCTGCCCGGCCGCTGCGGAGCCCGCAAGGCCCCTGGGGCACTGAAACTTACCTGCAATACCACCTCGCGGGCCGGCTGCCGTGGCAGCCCCCGCAACGCCAGGGTAAACGTGCCCGCACGGGGCTGGGCGCGGGCCACCTCGAAGAGGCGGCCCGCCGGCGTTTTAGCTGGCCCCACCACCAGGGCCCGGTCCTGGGCCGCGCGCACCACAAACCCCAGGCCCTGCGCCTGGCACTGCTGCAAATGCTCGTAAATATCGGCCCCGCGGTCGGCTACCACCACTCAGCGCGTGCCCGCCGACGGGCGCCCAACTGCCCGCAGGCTCTGGGGCCACAACGCCGATTAGCAGGGCCGGCCCTGACGCGGGCGTGAGCCCCCGTGGGGGTGCGCTTTTTCGGCTTCGGGCACGGGCTGGCGCACGTGAAACTGTTGGTCGAGCAGACCCAGCAGCGGCAGGGCCGGCCGTTTGGCGGCCGGATCGGGGTCGGTGGCCGGCCAGACGGCGGCCACCAGCGAGTGCAGCAGTACGCCCTGGCTCGTGGCCTTGCCCGGCCCCACGGGCCCCAGGCCCGCGCGGCGGCTTCGGGCCAGCTGAGTTCCGTGGTGTCCTCAACCAGCAGGAAGGTGCCGGGGGCCTGTAGCTACTGGCTAACCAGCTGGCGGTGCGGCGCTTGCAGCGCATCTGGCGTGGTCTGTGCGTGCCCCAGCAACTGGTAGGCGGCCTTGCTGGCGTAGGCCTGCCCCTGGCTCAGACTGGGAATACTGGCTCCCGGCTGCCGTGCCCAGCCCGCTGCCAGCGTCACCACTCGTCGACTGCGGCGCACATCACCCAGGGCCACTCCCCCCAAATGCGTTTGCGCCCACTGTTGCGCCGCGCCAAACTGCGTCGAAATACTCATGCCCGAAAGCTACCACTAGCACCCAAAACTCGAAAAGCGCCGACCTGCCGGCCAGCGCTTTTCGAGTTTTGGGTAAGGACAAGACTGCGCGTGCAGTCAGGGCTTTTTTGCGAGCTAAAGCGAATGTTTTACCTCAATAATACTTAGTGGTGAGCCACGTTCTTCTCTTTATACTTGGTTATCTGGCGCTTCAGCGCTTCCACTGCTGCATCGGTAGCAGCTTCAAAAGAAGTAGCATCTTCCTGGCTGAACAATGTACTGCCGGGAACCATCAGCTTGATTTCTACCGTCTTATTAGCTACGCCGTCTTTATTATTAAGGCGCAGAATAACTTCACCATCGGTTACACGGTCGTAAAAATGCTCTAGCTTGTTGAGACGTTGCTGAATAAAATCGAGCAGGGATTTATCGGCATCGAAATGAACCGATTGCATTTGCACTTTCATGGGCAAAGAAGGTTGAGTGGAAAAACGAACTCCTTACGCTCGGGGATGAGCTTGTTCAAATACGGATTTCAGGCGGTCAACGGACAAATGCGTGTACACTTGCGTAGCTGCTAAGCTAGCGTGACCCAGCAATTCCTTAATAGAGTTGAGGTCCGCCCCTTTCCCTAATAAATGGGTAGCAAACGCATGGCGGAGCGCGTGCGGATGCTGGTGCGCCGCTGAGGTTGATATTTGGCTTAGGTACCGTTTCACTGTGCGATAAACTAACTTTTCGTAGAGCGGCTCGCCTTTATCAGTACGCAACAACGGTGTATTAGCCACGGCCAGCCCAAACTCGGCTGTGCGGGCAGCCCGGTACTTCTCCAGTACGAGCACCAGAGAAGGGTTCAAGGGTACTATGCGCTGCTTATTGCCTTTGCCTGTTACGCGCACTGTACGAGCGCTGATGTCCAGATCATTATCGGTAATACCCATTAATTCAGAAAGTCGGATACCAGTTCCGTAGAGGGTTTCAAGAACCAATTGGTCGCGCACCCCGGAAAAGCTAGCTTCAAATTCGAAGGAATTGAGCAACCGGTTCAATGATTCTTCAGGCACGAACTCAGGCAGTTTTTTGGCCATTTTTGGAGCCTTGATGCGCAGCATAGGATTTGTATCGATGCGATGCTCCCGTAGTAAAAACTTATAAAAGGAGCGCAAGCAGGCCACCTTCCGATTTACCGTACGAGGGTCAAGCTCTTGATTCATGAGCGTCACTATCCAGCCCCGGATGAGCGGATGCGTTGCCTGAGCAGGTACATCTAGCTCGCACTCGGTTTGTAAATAAGTAGCAAACTGCGTTAAGTCAGTCTGATACGACGTAACTGTGTGCACACTAAAGCGCTTTTCATACCTTAAAAAATCAAGAAACTCATCCATACTATTCGCACGACAAAAGGCATAGTTAGCGCCTTGTACACAAGGTAGCAAGCTTTTTCCCGCTTATTCTGCCTGGGTACTCCTAACGCGAAAAGCCCACTCTATTGCTAATAGCAACGGAGTGGGCTTTTCAAAGCCAGCAAAACGGGCAGCTTAATTAGCTATTCGTTTTCGGTACCGTAGGTAGCAAGCTTATAAACAGCTTTTTGCTTCAGCTTACGCTTGGTGATGCTGGGCTTCTGGAAGAACGTGCGACGACGCAATTCTTTCAAAACGCCGGTGCGCTCGAATTTCTTCTTAAAGCGCTTCAGCGCGCGATCAACGGTTTCGTTGTCTTTGATTTGAACGATAATCATATCGAGGGATGAGGAGTCTTTTCAGGGCAAACGGGCCGCAAAGATACTCATGGATAATGCGTATTCAAACTGCTAATCCGAATTTTGTAGCTGATTCACAGCGAAGCATCTACGCCCATAGCTCAAGACAGCTACAAAACGTGTAAAATTTTCGCGTCACGTTCCCTTCTTACCTGAGCAAAGTACGCGCAATAACCAACTTCTGAATTTCGCTGGTTCCTTCGCCAATAGTGCACAACTTGGCGTCACGGTAATATTTCTCAGCTGGATAGTCTTTAGTATAGCCATAGCCACCAAAGATTTGCACTCCTTCGTTGGCTGTACGTACGGCTACTTCTGAAGCATATAGCTTCGCCATTGCCGACTCAAGGCTTACATTTTCTCCACGGTCCTTTAATTCAGCCGCACGATAGGTAAGTAGACTAGCGGCCTCGATTTCGGTAGCCATATCGGCTAGCTTAAATGCGATACCCTGAAAATTGCTAATGGGCTGGTTGAACTGCTGGCGCTCTTTACTATATCGTAAAGCGGCCTCATAAGCACCTTGCGCAATGCCCAAGCTCAGGGCCGCAATACTAATGCGCCCGCCATCGAGCACCTTTAGCGACTGCACAAACCCTTCGCCTACCTTACCAATCACATTGCTAACCGGCACGTGGCAATCCGTAAAAATCATCTCGGTGGTTTCGGAAGCTCGCATTCCGAGTTTGTCTTCTTTGCGCCCACCGGCAAAGCCTGGCGTATTCCTTTCCACAATAAAGGCCGTCATGCCGTGTGAATCACCGACTTCCCCAGTACGAGCGATTACCACCGCAATGTCGCCGCTTTTGCCGTGCGTAATAAAATTCTTAGTCCCGTTCAACACGTAAAATTCATTACTGGAGTCAAGTACTGCCGTAGTACGCATATTACCCGCATCCGAACCTGTGTTTGGCTCTGTCAGTCCCCAAGCTCCTAGCCACTCGCCAGAGGCTAGCCGAGGTAAGTATCGGTGTTTCTGCTGCTCCGAGGCATGCTGGAGAATGTGCCCTGTACAAAGAGAGTTGTGCGCAGCCATGCTTAAGCCAATGCTACCATCAATTTTGGCCAGCTCTACAATAGCGGTTACGTATTCTTGGTAGCCAAAGCCAGCGCCGCCATACTCTTGCGGCACAAGCACCCCAAGCAGGCCAAGCTCGCCCAGCAAACGAAAGGTACCGCGTGGAAACTCTTGTGTCTCATCCCAACGCATCATATGAGGCTTGATATGCTGGATACCAAAATCGCGTACCATTTGCGCAATCATGGCTTGGTTTTCGGTTGCTATGGTAGCTTCCATGAAAATGAGGTTGGGTGGAAAGGAAGAGTGGAACCAGCCAAACTGACCAGTTATAACCCGTCAAAAGTACGATTCTGAAACACTTGAATCTAGGGGCAGCCTATAGCCAGCCGGCTCGATTTTTGAAAGCGCGCTGTAAATAGGCTACTTTTGAAATATTTTCTGTTTTGCGCAGGCTGCTGCGGCTACTTTTCTAGCCCAGCTTTCATTACTGAATTTACTCTTCCTCTTGATTCCTTCTGCTATTTTTCCGTTTCTCCGGCTGCGACAGCTACTTCTCTTGGCCGTTCTGGTTCCGTGCCTGTTATCATCATGTGCAACAGGCAAGTATTATCGGCAGCGTACAATGTTCCAACTCACTACCGGGAAGGACGGAATTGTTGATACAGTAAAGCTTAGGCGTGCTGTTAATCGTACAGCTCGCAATTATCTCATCCAACCTAATGATTACTTAAGTATCCAGGTTTACACCAACAAGGGAGAGCGGCTAATAGACCCAAACGGCGAATTGAAGTTTGGCTTACCTAGCACTGGCAGCACCACTACTCCTACTCCTACGCCTACTACTGGCAGAGGAGCTAGCGTGGGGAGAAGTGCTACAGAGTATCTCGTACAAGCTGATGGTACTGTCCGTTTACCTTTAGTAAATCGTGTCTTAGTAAAGGGATTGAGTCTAATTCAGGCTGATAGCGTACTGCAGCAAAAATATAATGAGTACTACAAGGAGTCGTTTGTAAAAACTGCCGTTTCAAACAACCGCGTTATCATTTTAGGTGCTTCTGGTGGCCAAGTCATTAGCCTTAATAACGACAATATGAATTTGCTAGAAGTCCTAGCTTTAGCAGGAGGAGTAGATGGAGCTACTGGTAATAGCACATTTTCTCAATATGGAGGACGTGTAAACAATATTCGCATAATTCGCGGGGATTTAAAGAATCCACAAATACAATTTATTGACTTAAGCACTATTGAGGGTATGCGACGCGGAAATTTACAGATAGAGCCCAACGATATTATTTATGTACAGCCTGTGAGAAGACCATTTATAGAAGGTGTAGCAGCAACAGCTCCATTTATCAGTATTCTTAGCACATTGCTAGGTACAGTGAGTGTTATTTTCGCCATTCGAGCATATAGCCGCTAAAGCTCACAATAGAATTAATTACATCAGTTCATAAGTCAACTATTAACTATGGCATCTAGTGAGAATGCAGAGCTTGAAGAGCTGATTCAGAGAGCCACTAATAATATCGAAGGGCAGACATTAGGTGGAGGAGCTACGATACCTGAACAAAATACATCTGAACAAGAAGAAGGTTTAGACTTATCTACTCTTGCGGTAATATCTCGGCGTAGCTTACCATGGGTGATTTTATTACTAATACTAAGCTTAACTAGTTCTTGGCTCTACCTACGATATACTAAGCCCATTTATAAAGCTTCTTCCCTATTGAAAATAGATGAACGTAGCGATGCAAATACATTAGGACTTGGAGCCTTAGGTGTAGACAAAAATCGCTCTACCATACAGCTAGCTGGAGAAGTAGAGCTGATTAAATCAGATTTAACCTATAAAAGAGTCAAGCAGAACATTTCTTTAGATGTTAATTATTATACACAAGGCACTGTACTAGAGAATGAGCTATTTAGCACGTCTCCTTTTAAGGTAGAATACGTTATAAGCGACCAAATTTATTACAATCGGAAGTTTGATGTAGAATACTTAAACGCTGACCACTATAGATTAAAAGTAGTAGTCGCAGATCAGGTGTTGGGCGGTATTTTTGCTTTATCTCAATGGGTAAAGTTGCCTGGCATTCAGCTGCGTTTGCTACCAACCGCTAGTAGTAATGCTGGCATTGCTGAAGCTACTTTTCACTTCACTATTCAGGACGACAATACTATCACCAATTATTTAAATAAGAATTTATCCGTTGAAGTTATCAACCCGAATGCCAATACAATACAAATTTCTTTTGTCGACTACAACCGGCTAAAAGCACAGCGCTTAGTTAACAGCCTGGATTCAGTATACCTAGCCGCTAAGCTAGAGCGGAAGCAAGAATCTACTGCCAAAGCTTTAGCTTATTTAGATAGCCAACTCCAGGAGAATGGCAACCGCCTAGAGAATGCGGAAGATAACCTCCAAGGGTTTGTGCAAAAGAGCGGCACTTATGATGCAAAAGGTGAGCTTGGAATTATCAGAAGCAGACTTGACGTATTGCGGGAAAGCCGTGCAACACTTGAACAAAAGTTGCTTATTTTAGCTGAAGTGCGCCGCTTGGCTGCTCAGGAACGGCTTACAGCTTACGACGACCAGACTATCTCGCAGACGATGCCTGGTTTGTCCGAGTTAGCAGACCCAATCTTAACTCAATCACTCACTGAGTTGGATGCCACGCAGAAGGACTTGCGTCGTATTAGCCGCTCCTATAATACTAATACTGAAGCAGTAGCTGAGCGGCATGCACTATTGGAAGACGCGCGCATTGCCGTACGGCGCCAACTTCAGCAAGCTCAAAAACAGCTAAATAGCCAATTGGCGCTATTAGACCAGCAGCAAGCCGAATTAACCAATAAATTGAGCTCGCTGCCTGGTAAGGAGACGGAGCTTGCACGTCTTAACCGGCCGCTGGCCCTCTATGGCAATACGCAGCAGATGCTAATGGAGAAGAAGGTAGAATACAATATCCAGAACTCAGGAACGACACCTGATTTCCAGATCCTATCACCTGCCTTTGCACCTGATGCACCTATTTCTCCTATAAAGCTGCTAGTTTATGCGATTGGCATTGCGAGCGGCCTTATCCTTGGGTTAGGATTAATTGCGACACGTTATCTTTTGCATAATACTATTACGAGCATACAGGAGCTAGAACGTAATACTAAAGCATCAGTGCTAGGTGTAATACCAACCTACGAAAAAGACAAGCTAGAAGTCTCTCGTCTAGTAGTCGATAAGAACCCAAAATCATCGGTTTCGGAAGCGATTCGTTCTATCCGTACCAATTTGGACTTTATTAGCCCAGCTACTAAGCATCGCTTGATTTCGGTAACTTCCACTATCTCAGGAGAAGGCAAAACCTTCGTAACTGTGAACTTAGGAGGTATTATTGCCCTTTCTGGTCAGCGTGTTATTATTTTAGACCTCGATATGCGCAAGCCTAAAGTCAATTTAGCTTTTGGAGCCGAAAACGTGCGTGGCATCAGTACTATTCTTATCGACCGGCATACAGTGACCGAGTGTATCCAGCATAGCTCAATCAAATCGCTCGATTTCATTTCGGCGGGCCCTACCCCTCCTAATCCCTCCGAACTTATTCTGAGCCCACGTTTTGACCAGATGCTAGAAGAACTCTATCGCATTTATGATGTTGTCATGATCGATACGCCACCCGTAGGACTAGTAACAGATGGCATCCTCATCATGCGAAAAGCTGACGTACCAATATATATCGTGCGGGCTAATTATTCTCGCAAGGCCTTTTTGAAAAATATGAATCGGCTAATGCGCACGAACCAACTTAACCGTCTGTGCACTATCCTGAATGATGCTCGGGCACAGGGAGCCTATGGGTATGGCTATGGGTACGGCTATGGGTACGGCTACGGCAATTATGGTATGGGCTACTATGAAGAGCCAAGTGAGAAAAAAACTTTCGCACAGCGCTTCAAAGGATTATTTAGCTAGCTTAGCAATAAATGGCTACGTTTTGGCAACGTATACTTGGGAGTAGCTCAACGGCTATTGTAAAAGAAAGTAATCCCTTTTTAAGACTAGGCGTCGATATGCACTCGCACTTACTGCCAGGCCTAGACGACGGGGCTGAAACGGTGGCCCAGAGCCTGGAACTACTGCGAGAGCTGCGGGAATTGGGTTTTCGCAAGCTAGTAATGACCCCGCATATAATGGGGGATTTTTATAAGAATACTCCCGAAGGAATAAGAACTGCCTTAGCCGAACTGCGTACTGCTGCCCAAGAAGCTGGTCTGGGTGATGTCATTCTAGAATGTGCCGCCGAATACTACTTGGATGAATGGCTAAGTCGCAAGCTAGATGCCGGCACTGAGCTCCTAAGCTTTGGGGATGACCGACGTTACCTACTTTTTGAAACCTCTTACCTTAACGAGCCTTTCAACCTACAAACCATTATTTTCGAATTAAAGGCCGCGGGCTATCAGCCAGTGCTGGCTCATCCGGAGCGCTATACTTACCTCTACGGCAACTTTGCAGTTATTGAAAAACTGCGCCAGGAGTTTGGGGTGCTGCTTCAATTAAATCTCAATTCGCTGGCTGGCTATTACTCACCAGCGGCTAAGCGGGTAGCCGAAAAAATGATTGACGCAGGCATAGTCGATTTTGTGGGTACTGATACTCATCATTTGCGCCACACTACAGCATTAGGTACTAAAACCATTAATTCAGCCTATTTCCAAAAGCTTTTGGCTTTACCGCTTCTCAATAGTAGCCTCTTATGATTTTTGTCACTGGAGGCACGGGGCTAATTGGCTCTTTCATGCTGCGTGAACTACGGGCACGAGGGTTGGCAGTGCGGGCGCTGCATCGCGGCCCAGTTCCTGAAGACGTACTACTAGCAGATGTAGACTGGGTGCAGGGCGACTTACTTGATGCGGCACTGTTAGCTTCAGTGCTGACGCCCGAGGTTACTCATGTTATCCATTGCGCGGGCTTAGTTTCATACGCGCCGCAGGATGAAGATGCGTTACTGCAAACTAATATGGAAGGTACTGCCATCGTGGTTGACGCGTGCCTAACAAAGCCGGGGGTACGTCTAGGCTACGTTTCCTCAGTATCAGCGCTGGGAGGGCCACTTGCTTCTCAGGACAACTGCTCCTCGGCCACGCATACGCTCGATGAAACTGCTATTTGGGACCTTGGGGCTAGCCATTCGGCTTATGCTACCAGTAAGTACTTGGCAGAATTGGAAGTGTGGAGGGGCGTAGCAGAAGGCTTATCGGCAGTTATCGTCAATCCTTCCGTAGTGCTGGGACCTGGCAACTGGCACCGCAGCAGCACGCGCTTGCTGCGCTATGCATACGATGAACACCAATTTTACACCCGTGGCCTCCTCAATTTTGTGGATGTGCGCGATGTAGTAGCCCATTTACTGCGGCTCACCCTAGATCTTCCAGTTTTGCCCGCTGCCCGGTACATTCTAAATGGGGGAACTTGCCCACTAGGTGATTTTTTGCAGCAGGCAGCCTTGTCCTTCGGCCGCCGGCCGCCGGCTGTAGCTGTGCCCGATTGGGCGGCCGAGATTATCTGGCGGCTAGAGCACGTTCGCTCGTTACTGACCGGAGCACGCCCGCTAATTACCCGCGATACGGCTCGGGCCGGCCGGCAGCCAGCGCTCTACGATGCGAGCCGCGCCAGCGCGACCACCGGTCTTGGCTTTCGCCCCTTGGCCGAAACCATTGCCTGGGCTACGCAGGGCCTCGAAACGAACCGGATGGCTAACCCATCGGTTGTATCTTAGCAAGGCTCGATCGAGTTTGGGAATTTGTTGAACAGCGCGAATGTGGCACAAGCTATGCACTTGGTTCGGCATAGTACTGCTTGTTTCAGCTGAAGGAGCCAAGCAAATTCAATACATTCGCCTTACGCGAACTATTTCGTGATTTTATGCGCATGAACGAACCATTTGATGACCCGCGAGCCGCCCAAGATACGGTGCGCCGCTATGAGCAAATGTTGGCTCAAAATGAGACATCATTTTTTGACTTGGAAGAGTTTGAAATTATCATTGACCACTATGTTACGTCGGCGGCGTTTGATAAAGCCCAGCAGGCTTGTGATGCGGCACTAAGCCAATATCCTTTCTCGACTGAATTACTTATTGACCGTGCGCAGATTGCGGCGATGCAGGGCGACTATGCTGAGGCAGAGCGGCAGATTTCGAGCGTGGCTAGCCTCGACCCCGATAATGCCGACGTAGCTGTGACGCGCGGCATCATTGCCACGCAGCGGGGCGATTTTGAAGAGGCTGTACGCTACTTCCAGTCAGCCTTGAGTAGCAATCCTGACCGGGAGGATATTCATTTTAATCTGGGTTTAGCTTACCAAAGCTGGCAAAAATATAAGAGTGCCGCGCGCCACTACAAGCACAGCTTACGCCTGCACCCTGATAATGAAACTACGGTTCAGGAACTGCTCAATTGCTTAGAGACTAGCGACCGATTAGTTGAGCACGAGGAGTTTTTTCAGCGCTTTACTGATGATGACCCTTACTCAGCCGTGGCTTGGTATAATTTGGGCCAGTACTATTATCGGCTCGAAAAGTTTGAGGAAGCAGCGGCCGCTTTTGAGTACGCCATCGTCATCAATGCTGACTTTTATGATGCGCACCACTGGCTAGCTGATACTCATGTGTGCCAGCAGCAGTATCAGCAGGCCATTACGGAGTTTGAGCTGAGCTACCCAAGTGGCGAGCCCACCGATGAGGCACTGTGCAACATCGGTGAATGCTACGAAAAGCTGCGCGACTGGGATAATGCCCGCCTTTTTTACCGCAAAGCCCTTGAGATTAATCCGAACATGGATGAAGCTTGGTTTGGGCAAGGCGTGCTGCTTCAAGAGCAGGACAGATCGTTTGAGGCATTGCACTTCTTTCGCAAGGCCGTAGAGCTTTACGGCGATAGTGGCGAGTATTGGGCAGCGCTGGGAGCCGCCGAAAACCAGGTTGGCAATGTCGTAAGTGCCTTGGAGGCTTATGAAAAAGCGACCGAGGTCGCCCCCGAAGATGCCACAGGCTGGGTAAGTTGGAGCGCTATTCTTTATGAGCAAGGCCACTTCGAGGAGGCCGTTGACCTGCTACAGCATGCCGTAGAGTTGCACCCGCACGAGGCTCATTTTCACTATATGCTTTGCGCCTACCTGCTGGCAGCAGGCCGCCTGCGTGAAGCTTATCAGGAACTGGAAACGGCCCTTACGCTTAATTATGAGCAGCATACACTGCTATTTGATTATTTCCCCGAATTAGAAAAGCAACCTGCTTTACGACGCTTAATCGACCAGTTTCGGAAATGAATAAAGGCTAGCCGGCAGTTTTTGAGTTATTTTTGTTCCTGCCCACCCACTGGTGGGCAGGTTTTTTTATACCCGATTACTCTTTCACTGGCAAGCTGCAGCTTGCTCCTCTCGTGCATGAATTACTCTCTTTCACAGCTTCCTGAGCGCACGCAAAAACCTCGTGAGCAAGGCTTTACCATGATGATGGATAAGGGCTTGAGTATTCGGGAAGTTGAGGATTTCCTGGAAGTAGGTGCTCCCTACACAGATATCGTTAAGCTAGGCTGGGCTACCTCTTACGTAGTGCCTAACCTGAAGCGTAAGATTGAGGCGTACCACGCCGCTGGTGTGCCGGTATACCTGGGCGGCACCTTATTTGAAGCTTTTATTATTCGCAACCAATTTGACGATTACCGCCGCTTGCTAGATGAGTTTGGCCTGCAATACGCGGAAGTATCGGACGGTAGTATCGACCTTAATCACGACCGGAAGTGCGAGTTTATTCGCGAGCTGAGCAAATCGGTTAAGGTGCTGAGTGAAGTAGGCTCCAAAGACGCCGAAAAAATCATCCCGCCTTACAAGTGGATTTCGCAGATGCAGGCAGAGCTGGATGCGGGTGCAATTAAAGTAATTGGAGAGGCGCGGGAAGGTGGCAATGTTGGTTTATTCCGCAGCACGGGTGAAGTTCGCTCGGGGCTAGTGGAGGAGATTCTCACCAAGATCCCCTCGGAGCGCATCATCTGGGAAGCTCCACAGAAGGCTCAGCAAGTGTGGTTCATTAAGCTACTCGGCGCCAATGTCAACCTGGGAAACATCGCCCCCAATGAGATTGTCAGCCTCGAAACTATCCGCCTGGGCTTGCGGGGCGATACGTTCTCACACTTTTTAGATATGGATGCGGTCGATCCTATGTTCCAGCCCGCTGCTAAGTCTGGTAAGCCCGGCACTTCGATGCCCCGAGGCTAACTAATCTATTTCTTTCAGGCCATAAAAAAGGCGGGCTCCCCATCTGGGGAGCCCGCCTTTTTTATGGCCGTAGCTAAAGCTATTGCTTTTGGATTCGCACTGTCTGACTAGTGCCATCGGGCAGCGTAACCTTGGCCATGTACAAGCCACTACCCAGGCTAGACAAACCGTCGAGCGATAGACTAGCATTTGCCACCGAGATATTTTGCTCACGTACCATGCGGCCAGTCATATCAACTAGCTGCACGTGCGCTACGCCGCTACCTACAGTAGTAGCATCAAGGTTGAAATCAAGCTTATCAACAAACGGATTAGGATAAGCAGCTAGCCCAGTAGAAGCCAACATAGTACTGCTAAAGCTTACAGCGCGCACTGGCGAGAAAGCTTCTTCACCACTAACATCAATTTGGCGCAAGCGATAGTAACGGATGCCTGTTTTACCATTTTCAGTATCCGCGTAGTTATAGTTAAGCACTTGGACGCTATTCGGGTTCTGGCTAGCTACGAAAGCTAGTTTACGGAAAGTAACCCCGTCGCTCGATACCTGCACTTCGAAACCAGTATTGTCTAGCTCTGAGGCGGTAGTCCAAGCTAATACTGCATTCGTATTGCTACGAGTAGCTGTGAAAACAGTGAGGCTAACTGGGAGGGGGTTAGTTTTATCACCGAGGGTAAGGTAGAAATTCGAAAAAGTCTCTAAATCAGTACGTGTAAGCGTATGGGTATTTGTGTCCAAGGTTCCTGCGACGGGCGTATATGGAGCAGAACCAGTAGTAGTTCTGAACATTGCCAAATTGCTTTCCATAATGCCATTAAGCTCATAAGCAGATGGTAAGTAATGAAAAGTTATAGTATTCAAGGAAGAAGAAGTTGCAGCAGCTGAAGTATTATCATCACCTACTATTTGGTACTGACGCTTAATAGGAACTGGCGTTTTACCCGAGGAAGGGGTAGTTGGCCCAATGAGAGGATCACCGATAGTACGATAAGCTACAATATTCGCGGCTGAGTGATTAGGCAAAATATCTAGGCCCATATTACCAAGGTAGCTAGTTTTAGTAGCAACAAACTGTGCAGAAGCAGCCAGAATACCTTTCACATACGATGTATTCGTTTCATTACTTCCTGCATTAGCATTAATTTGTCCAGTGGACCCTAGACTGATTAACGAATTACCGGTTGTATCAAATACATAAGAAGTAGATCCATCGGCATTGGTTTTTGGTCCTGCCGATTGGACTATTACCCCAGCCACAGCATCTTTTGGTCGGAAGGACAATGTATTAGTAGGAAGCATGGTATTAGCTACTGATTTAATACCGCTACCTGCTATGATAATATCGGGAACTGATAAGCGGCCAGTAACGAATTGATTTGCTCCAGCGAGTATGAGGGTCGAATTATTAGTTGAATCAGCCACGCCGGTATTGTTAGTAAAAGCTCCTACTAAGCCACCAGTTAATTGAGAAAGATTGCCATAAACGTGGAGAACAGCATTTTGGATAGTAACCTGAGCCTTACCTGAAGAAGTATTTCCTTGCAAAGTCAAGTCATTGACAATATAGTGGTAGGCAAGATTATTAAGAACAGGAAATATAATATTAGTACTTTCCGTATTTTCAGGAATAATGGCATTAGAGGAAGCAGTAGGTACACCATTGGTCCAGTTAGACGGATTAGTCCAATCAGTATTTATAGTTCCCTGCCAAGTGGTAGTACCACCAGCAGGCGTTGTTGCAGGCGGGGTAACATAAAAATTCGCGAAGTAATACCCGCCGCTTTGTGAATCATTCAGATACTCAGTATTTGAGCCATTAGTAATATCTGCTTGGAAGCGAACATCTAATACGTAAGTCCCTCCACTATTTAGGCCCAATAATAAATTTACACTGCTGTTAGTTCCTGTTCCCGTGAAGGTGCTAATAGGAGGGTCAGTTGAAATTTGCTTTTGCGATGAACTCATAGTAAAAGTTGCATAACTTGGCTTCATCGCTTCAGCAGTACCCACTAGGTATACCCGGTATTGGGTTCGCGCAACAGTTACAGATGTATTCTCCGTAGTAATAGTACCCCCCAACATTGCCTGCGTCAACATTAGCACGCTGTTACCGCCCAAATCGTACGTTCCTAGTTGAGGCGGTGAAATACTGGAATTGTTTGGCCGTCCCAGTGATGGATAGGATTTATATGTACTGCTATTTGCAGAACCAGCGTAGTTATTACTCGAAGCTGAACCTTGCCCTGTAGGTTGCACAGTAAGTGTGATAGCATCATCACTAATGTTTCCTGCTTGAGCTAAAGCTTTAGGGGTTACACCTAAGCTGCTAATCAGCAGCAAAGCAGCTACTAGCAAAGTGCTACTATTGCCCCACAAACGGTGCATTAAGGAAAACATACTTTCCCTTAAGTTAGTATTTAAAATTTTCATATTCAATTTTTTAATTAGAGTGAAGGCGTTAGACTTTTAGCAGATTTTTTAAAACTTTGTCAACAAATATACTGCCAGGCTGATGTAATATCCAGAGAAAGGTACTTTTAAAATTATGTCTTAGATATTTCTAAGATAAAATCCAAGTCTAGCAGCGTTTTGGCGGCAAATAGGTTGACTGAACTTAGAAAAATTAAGTTTGATCTTTTATAAGTAAACTATAGCTGGACAGATTTGAGCCTCATACTTGAACCAGTGAAAAAAGGTTGAGGTGAAAGCCAACTTATTTATACCTGGTAGCCATACATTTACGCAAGTACTCCTATTTATCAGCCTGCTTGCCCTTTCGCTGGCCGGCATTTCACATCCTTATGTCTGTGCGGTTGTCAGTTCTTGGGCGGCCTTATACTAAGCTACCAGTGGTTTGGATGTCAAGGGCTTTCTTTGTAGCCACAAAATTTTCCGCTTGCATGGAGCTACTCAAACACTTTCTGGACTTAGTCCTGCACCTTGATAAGACACTCGTGGATGTGGTGCACAACTACGGCAATCTGACGTATCTCATCCTATTCCTAATAATCTTTACGGAGACTGGGGTGGTTGTGCTGCCTTTCTTGCCCGGCGACTCGCTACTTTTTGTAGCTGGCACGCTAGCTGCATTGCCTAACCCCGAGACCGGCCAGCCTTTACTCAATATTCTGTATTTGATCCCCCTACTGATAGTAGCGGCATTTATCGGCGACAACCTTAACTACGCTATCGGCGACTACCTAGGGCCCAGAGTATTCCGCGAGGACTTTCGCTTTCTAAAACGTAAATACTTAGAGCAAACGCAGGCATTCTATGCCAAACATGGCGGCAAGACCATCATCATGGCGCGGTTCGTACCGATAGTGCGCACCTTCGCGCCTTTTGTAGCTGGCGTGGGTACCATGACGTATCGCTACTTTGCTACGTACAGCATTGCGGGTGCAGCGCTATGGGTAATTTCACTCACGTTGGCCGGCTACTTATTTGGCAATATTCCGCTGGTAAAGAACAACTTTACGTTAGTGATCTACGCTATTGTGCTGTTGTCGGTGCTGCCGCCGCTGTGGCAGTATGTACAGGGTAAGCTACGCCGTGGCGTAGCTGCTTAGGAACTCTTTATTGTTTGGCTCATCCTTAAAAAAGCAAGCTGGCTGGCCAGCTTGCTTTTTTATTACCGTTTTTTCAGCATCTCATGCGCACCTTCGGACTTATCGGCCGCTCGCTTTCGCATTCTTTTTCAAAGACTTACTTCAGCCAGAAGTTTGACCGGTTGAGACTGGCAGACTGCCGCTACGAGCTGTTTGAGTTGGCTAATCCTGACGAGCTACCACAGCTACTGGCCCAGCAGCCTACGCTGGCCGGGCTGAACGTTACGATTCCGTACAAGGAGAAAATCTGGCCTTACCTGACTCGGGTAGCTCCGTCGGCCGCGCTAGTAGGGGCCGTTAATGTGATAGAGATACAGCTCGATGGAAGCTTGATAGGTCATAACACAGATTACCTGGGCTTCCGCGATTCGCTTCGGCACTTTTATCCAGCTCAGCATCAGCAGGAGACCAGTCGGGCGCTCGTGTTAGGCACGGGTGGAGCCGCCAAGGCCGTAAGCGTGGCGTTGCATGAGCTTGCTATTCCGCACTGGCTGGTGTCGCGCAATCAGCTAAGCTCCCAGCTCACCTATGCCGAGCTAACCCCGGCAGTAGTGGCTAGCCACTCGCTCATCATCAATACTACACCGCTGGGCACCTATCCAAATGTGGCCGAATACCCGCCCATTCCTTACGCCGCGCTTACTCCCGAGCATTATCTATTTGACCTGATTTATAACCCGCGCGAAACCCGCTTTTTGCAGCTGGGCCGCGAAGCGGGTGCGCAGACTTGTAATGGCTTTGAGATGTTGGAGCGGCAAGCCGAAGCCGCTTGGGCCATTTGGAACGGCTTAGCCTTGACTACTTAAAGCTCAGAAATTTACTGCTTTAACAGAAATCGCCGTACTATTGGCAATTGTCATAATCTATCTAAAATTCATTTGTAACCTCCGGGATATCACAAAATAAATTCTTATTTTTCAGAAGTTTATGTGTAGAGTAAGAATATATTCTGCTCTACGTGCAACGTCTAGACAACGAAGGGATTCCTACTGGGGCTAGCTGCAAAACCAGGCTAGTATTTCAGGCTTCGTTCTCTCTGTCTTTAGCACTGCCTATGTTAAATAGACTTTACCCCGGCTCAACCCGGACGGCCGCATGAGCGCCGCTGCTTGGTCTGCCCAACCCTCGGAGGCGAGTGCCCCGGCATCAGCAAGCCTTACTGTGAGCCGGTCTACTTCACCTACTGGCCTCAGCGAAGAGGAGCTCATTGATGGCTGCCTGCAAGGCCAACAGCTTGCCCAAAAGCAGCTTTATGGTAAGTACGCTGGCCGCATGATGGCCGTGTGCCTGCGCTACGCCCAAACGACTTTCGAGGCTGAAGATGTGCTGCAAGACGGCTTCCTAACGGTGTTCCGCACCCTAGCCAGCTTTCGGCGCGAGTGCCCGCTAGAGTTTTGGATTCGTCGGATTATGATAAACGCGGCCTTGCGCCAACATCGGCGCAATGCTCCGCTGGTAGCAGTGAGCGACGGTGACTACCCCGATACGCTGGCCAGCGAAGAGTTCACGCTCAGCAATTATGCTTACGGGGAGTTGCTGGCAATAGTCCAGGAGCTAGCCCCTCGTTATCGCCTGGTTTTCAACCTTTATGCTATCGAAGGCTATACGCACAAAGAAATTGGCGAGCTGCTTGACATTTCGGAAGGCACTAGCAAGTCGCAATATTCCCGTGCCCGCGTGGTACTTCAAACTAAATTAGCCCGCCAGCAACCGCCGGCCCGCCCTCAAGCTTAAATTATCTAGTTTATTATGAGTTTACCCAATCCTCCTAAGGGCAGCTTAGAAGAACTATTCCGCCACCATTTGCTGGAAAGCGAAGCGGCAGCGGTGCCCCCGCGCGCCCACGTATGGGAACAGCTCGATAACAGCTTGCTGCTCGCCCAAAACGAGAAATATCGCCGCCGCCTGCTCGTGCACCGCTGGGCCGTGGCGGCCAGCCTATTGCTAGCTATGCTGGCGGGTGGTGGCTGGTGGCATAGCCAGCAACAGATCCCAACTTCTAGCCTAGCCCAGGCTACCAGCACCGGAACCGAAGTACTAGGGACGACTGGGCGTAGCGCGGCCCACTCAAGTTACCCAAGCACAGCAGCAGATCGCATTGCGGCTGGCTATTCGGCGGCCGGTGCGGTAGCTAGTGCCCCTGCGCTATCAGTTATAGAGGCCACTCCCTTCTCTGCTAACGGAATTACTATCGACCAAACTGCTACTTTTCCCTCTACTCAGCCCGCTGCTTTGGCAGGTAGTAAGGCTATTACTACTGGCCAGCGCACTCTATCAGCAGTAGCTAGACGCACCTACTTGGATGCCTCCACCGGCCCAGGACGGCGTGCCTCAAACACTGGCAAGTTCCGCTCTAGTAGTAGCCTAGCAGCTAGCTACCCGCACCGGGCAGCCAGCAAGTTGATACTAGCTAGTACCAACTTGCTGGCTGTCGATACTCCAGCTATGGCCGCTGCTGACCCGCAGCCAGCCTTAGCAACTACTCACGGTAGAGCTCCTAGCTGGCTCGCCGCCGAGCTAGCTAGCTTCATTACCGCCGATTTGGGCACGACTGCGCTAAATGCCCTAACGGCCCGGCCGGCCCAGCTAGTACTAGCCGGCACTAGCTTGCCCAGCAGCCTTGGGGCGCTGCCGCAGCCCGAGCTGCCGATTCCTACTAGTGAGCGGCGCTGGAAGCTTGGCGTAACGTATGCCACTAGCGCCTTCCAACCTAATATTGACTTTACGAAAAACCTAGCCTCTTATAACCAGGCTTTAGGAGCAAACTCGGCTTATGTGACGCAGAATGCGGCTGCGGAGTACCGCAATCATCTGCGGGCGGGCCTGGGCCAGCGCCTGAGCACGTGGGCTACGCGCCGCCTTGGTAATGGCCGCTTTGGATTACGCACCGGCTTAGAAGTAGCGCAGAATATGGCTTACTCGGCTAGCTCGGTGGCGTTTGTGGGCGAGCAAGTGGCCGACCTAAATTATCTGAGTTACACAAATACCTATAAGGTTATTGCTCCCAAGCCGGCGCAGCTACGCACTACTTCGTACCGCTACCGCACGGCCAGCGTACCAGTTGAGGTGCAGTATACCAGCAATCCGGTTAAAGCTGGCTTTTCTTTTTACGGGCGCCTCGGGGGTATTTTCACTGCCTTGCTAAACGTTCGGAGCGAAGTGGAGGACAATCCGGAAGCTACCCATATCTACACGCTCGGGTCGGCTAGTTCGCCTTACCGCCACTTGTCGGCCAACGTCCGCGGGGGGGCCGGCGTCCATTATAAACCCGCTAATCACCAGTGGGGTGTCAGCTTAGGGCCAGTTGCCGAAGCTGGCATTCTTAGCTTGAACGCTGACCCTACCCAGGACTTCTGGAGCCAAAGGCGTTCGTATAGCTTTGGGCTGGAAGCTGGTGTGGAGCTAGGCCGCGCCCCGCGGGTGCCCTAGGCAATACGACCCGACACTTTCTTATCTTTATACCACGCTATTCTATTCCAGCTATCGCTATCGAATTCACTCTTACCCTTTGGCGCTATGAACTTTCTGATCCGTTTGCTGCTCGTGCCGCTAGCTGGAATGTTCATCTTGGTAGCTCGCTGGGCCGAGCAGTCTTACCACAAGCCTAGAGCAGATTTCAGGTCATTGTACATGGTAGCCGCAGTGGTCGAACCAGTTCTTGGCGTCGGCCTCGCTTATCCAGCCCAGGGCCTGGACCAGGGCCTCGTCGAGGGCCTGCCGGGTGCGGGCAGCGGCGGTGCGCAGCCAGGTTTTGAGCTTACTGAAGGCCAGCTCAATGGGGTTGAAGTCCGGCGAATAAGGGGGCAAAAACAGGAGCTGCGCCCCCCGCGCTTCGACCAGTTCGGCCAGTCCCGCCGCCTTGTGCACGGGCAGGTTGTCGAGCACGACGATGTCCCCCGGCTTCAATTCCGGCCCCAATACCTGTTCCAGATAGGCGGCGAAGACGGCCGTGTCAACCGCGCCGTCCACCGTCATCGCCGCCGTCAGCCCCTGTGTCGTGAGCGCTGCCACCAGCGTCACATTGGCCCCCTGGTGCAGCGGCACCCCCTGGTTGGCCCGTGCTCCAGCCAGCGCGCGGCCGTAGCGGCGGGCATAGGTCAGATTGGTACTGGTCTCA
>Ga0160428_1000924_pt1 | contig 26445 bp, 22 predicted proteins | sample SolpanmetagenomM_FD_108198 | JGI IMG/M metagenome (GOLD analysis project Ga0160428, IMG submission 108198) | Solar panel surface microbial communities from Lawrence Berkeley National Laboratory, California, USA - M | ecosystem: Engineered > Built environment > Solar panel > Unclassified ... | reverse complement strand
TTCACAAATGATTTTGAAGAATTCTAATCCAAAAAGTGGCCCTGCAAGCTAGAAAGTGACACCTGATTATTCTAAGCTCAACCAGAAAACGCTAACTATGCGTTTGGTGCAATGGCCCTAACAACGGACGAAGTAGCTGTTCTGGCCATCCATAGCCCCGTAGCAGCGTCTAAAAAATGGTGAGCCACGCCGTTCTGCGGCAGCTAGCTTGCTATTACAAACCAGAATTTGTACCTTTGCCGGCCCAACTCGCAATTTGACCTGACATGAAACGTACCTATCAGCCCTCGCAGCGCAAGCGCCGCAACAAGCATGGTTTCCGCAACCGTATGGAAACCGCCAATGGCCGCAACGTGCTGGCCCGCCGTCGTGCCAAAGGCCGTAAGCGCCTCACCGTATCGGACGAAGGCCGTCACAAACGCTAGTATACAAGCTGTTAGCTAAAAGCTGCTAGCTGCTAGCTTCTCAGTTATGCAAGAATCCCAATCGCCCGGCTCCGCTTCTCCTGTGAAGCCGGAGCCGGCGGATGAGGCTATCGGGACCGCGCCAGCGAGGTCCTATACCTTCCCGAAAGAGGAACATCTGTGTCGCAAAAAGCTCATTGAGCAGCTTTTTAGCAAGCAGAGTTCCTCTTTTGGCGTTTATCCGCTGCGTCTTACTTGGTTAGCGGCCCCAGGCCTTGCTACGGCACCGCCTCAGGTGCTGGTGAGCGTCAGCAAGCGCACCTTTAAGCGAGCGGTTGACCGCAATCGTCTTAAGCGTTTATTACGCGAGGCTTATCGCCTCAATAAGTACCGGCTTACCGAAGCCGAAAACGGTCATTCAGTGGCACTATTAGGTATTTTATACACCGGCAAAGAAAAAAGTGAGTTGCGACTAATAGAAAAAAAATTAATTTCCGGGTTGAATCGTTTGCTGGCAGAACTTACCGTGCAACCCGCGCCATAAGTTCGCTTATCTTCACAGCAGGAACTAGGAATAAAAAAGGACCAGGCAGCGGGGGCTTTGCTAGCAACTAGTTGCCGATTCTGCCATATTCTTTATTATCTTTCCGCCGATGACTACCCGTAAGAAACTATTTGCCACCCTGGCCCTCGGTATGCTAGGTCTCGTCAGCTTCCGAGCTGCGTCCGATAATGAGCGGTATTTCGAGATTGCCAAAAACTTGGACATTTTTGCTACCTTGTTCAAGGAGGTAAACACATATTACGTGGACGAAATCACGCCGGGCAAGCTAGTGAAAACGGGCATTGATGGGATGTTGAAGTCGTTGGATCCGTATACCAACTACATCCCGGAAGATGATATTGAAGACTTTCGTACGCTGACAACTGGGCAGTACGGAGGCATTGGTGCAGTGGTCGTCAAGCGCAACGGCAAGACGGTAGTGCAGAGTGCCTACGAAGGCTACCCGGCCCAAAAGGCGGGCCTGCTGCCGGGTGACGAAATTCTGACCATCAATAACGTCAACCTCGAAAAGAAAACTAACGCCGATATTACCAAGTTGCTGAAGGGCCAGGCCAACTCGGTGGTGAAGCTCATCGTGACACGCTACGGGCAAGACAAGCCGGTGCCGGTAGACATTACCCGCGATAAGATCCAGGTTGACAACGTGCCCTATTTCGGGATGTTGACCAACGATATCGGATATTTCCAGCTCTCGGGCTTCACGATGGATGCGGGCCGCGAGGTGCGGGCCGCGGTAGTGAAACTCAAGGAAAAAGGCGCAAAAAAGTTGATATTCGATATCCGCGATAACCCGGGCGGCCTACTCAATGAAGCGGTGAATATCTCCAACCTATTTGTAGATAAGGGGTTGGATGTAGTAAGTACCAAGGGTAAGGTGACTGAGTGGAACAAAACCTATAAAGCACTGGATGTGCCCCTGGACACGCAAATTCCAGTGGCAATTATTACTTCCAACCGCTCGGCTTCAGCTTCCGAAATTGTATCGGGCGTGCTGCAAGACTACGACCGCGCAGTGCTGGTTGGTGAACGCACTTTTGGCAAAGGTCTCGTGCAGGCAACCCGCCCGCTCAGTTACAACTCGCAACTGAAGGTAACGACGGCTAAGTACTACATTCCCAGTGGTCGCTGCATCCAGGAAATCGACTATTCGCACCGGGGCGAAGACGGGGCGCTGACTAAATTCCCTGATTCGTTGCGCACGGCGTTTAAAACCCAAGCGGGCCGTACGGTGTACGATGGTGGTGGGGTAGCCCCAGACATTGACGTGCAGGACCGCGAGATTGCTGACATCACGCGGGTACTCATCCAAAAGAGCTACCTCTTCGACTATGCTACCCGCTACCGCGCCGAGCACGCCACTATCGCCCCGGCTAAGGAATTTAAGCTTTCCGATGCTGATTACCAGAAGTTTGTAGCTTATTTGCAAGGCAAAAATATCTCATACAATACTGATGCGGAGCGTTCCTTAACCGACCTTACCAAAAAGGTAAAGGAAGACAAGCATTACGATGATGTAAAGCTGGAGCTGGATGCCATTAAGCGTAAAGTTGCTGCGAATAAGACGAATGACCTACAGCGCTTTAAGTCCGAAATTCGGGAGCTTTTGGAAGAGGAAATAGCTTCGCGCTACTACTACGAAAAAGGTCGCACCGAAGCTAGCTTCAACGACGACCCGAACATCCAAGCGGCCGTAGCCGTCCTCAACGACCCCAACCGCTATGCGGCGCTTCTCAAACCGGGTGGACGGGCCGCTAGCGCCATTAAAGCGACTGGGACTAAGTAAGCAGTATTCGGTCCCGTTATAAAAAGGAAGAGCCGAGTTGTCATGCAACTCGGCTCTTCCTTTTCAGGATAAGGAGATTAGTAGTAAGCACCTTCGACCAGATACCTCTGCACGTAGTCGCGGATGCCTTCTTCGAGGCTCGCGAATGGACGTTCGTAGCCAATGCTACGCAGCTTGTGCATGTCGGCCTCGGTGAAATACTGGTACGTTTCGCGAATATCTTCGGGCGTGTCGCGGAAGCGGATGTCGGCGGGCTGGCCCAGGGCGGCGAAAGTATTGAGCGCCAAGTCCATGAAGGTGCGGGCCTGACCAGTGCCGAGGTTATAGATGCCCGAGTGCGTGCGGTGGTTTAGCAAAAAGTAGCATACTTCCACTACATCTGTAACGTAAACGAAGTCACGCATTTGGCCGCCGTCGACATACTCGGGGTTGTGTGAGCGGAACAGCTGCATGCTGCCATTTTCCTTGATTTGGCGAAAAGCGTGCAGGATGACCGATGCCATGCGCCCCTTGTGGTACTCATTGGGGCCGTAGACGTTGAAAAACTTCAGGCCGGCCCAGAAGTACGGCTGCTCGGTTTGCTGAACTGCCCAATTGTCAAAATCATTTTTGGACTCGCCGTAAGGATTGAGAGGACGCAGTTGGGCTAGCAGGGCATCATCCTGGTCAGAATAGCCAAGGCGGCCATCGCCGTAGGTAGCCCCACTTGAGGCGTAGACCAGCGGCAGCTGGTAGCGCACGCAGGCCAGCCACATCTGCTTGCTGTAATTGAGGTTGAGCAGGTCGAATACGGCTGGGTCCTGCTCAGCGGTATCGGTGCGGGCACCCAGATGAAAAACGAATTCTACCTGTTCGTGGTGGGCATCGAGCCAGTCGAAAAACTCTTCTCGGTCAACATATTCGCGCAGTTTCTTACCCCGAATGTTGGGGAGCTTTTTTTCGACGGCAAAGTTATCGACCACCACAATGTCGTTAAAGTTGGCGGCATTGAGGCGAGAAACTAAGCAGCTAGCGATGAAGCCGGCGGCTCCGGTTACGACTATCATATCAAGAAGAATTTATCCCAAAGGTAGCGCTGCAACCTGCGTGTGGTGCGGGGCCGGGCAATGGGTTTTGGCTAGCCACCCACCTGTGGGCAGGCTAGTCTTACCCGCCCGTGAGCTTAGTAATAGCCCCGCAGGGGGGCGTTTTTGTATATTTGTTGAAAAATGCGGGTAGCAGCTAGCGATTAGGAGTTGGTTTATGTTTACTCATAAGCAGCCGCTAGCCGCAATATACTGCTAGCTAACCGCCAATTCTATGTTATACGTTAGTCGCCGTGAGCATTTTAATGCCGCCCATAAACTCTATAATCCTGCTTGGAGCCCCGAGCGCAACGCCGAAATATTTGGGCCCTGCGCCAATGAAAATTGGCATGGTCATAACTATGAGTTGATTGTTACGGTGAAGGGCCAGCCCGATCCCGACACGGGCTTTGTCGTCGATTTGAAGGCCTTGTCGGACCTGATTCGCACGCATATTACTGAGCAGGTCGACCACAAAAACCTCAACCTAGACGTACCCTTCTTGCAAGGCCAGCTAGCCAGTACCGAGAATCTGGCGATCGCTTTTTGGCAGATTTTAACGCGTGAACTGCCTAGTATTAGCCCGGCGCAGCTACACTGCATAAAAATCTACGAAACTCCGCGCAATGCGGTAGAGTACTTCGGCTAGCGCCGAATTAAAAATTATGAATTAAAAATTGCCGGGCTTGCCTAAGCGCGTGTGCAAGGGAAATAATTTTTAATTTTTAATTCATAATTTTTAATTCCCTAATGAAATACTATCTCATCGCTGGCGAGCGCTCTGGCGACACCCACGCAGCCCACCTACTGCACGAGCTGAAGGACCAAGACCCCGCTGCTGATTTTCGCTATTGGGGCGGCGACCAGATGCAGGCTCAAGGTGGGCAGCTGGTGCGCCATTACCGCGAGCTGGCCGTGATGGGCTTTTGGGAAACGGCTACGAGCTTGCTGAAATTTCGGCGGTACCTTAAAGAATGCCAGGCCGATATGCTGGCTTATCGGCCCGATGTGCTGATTTTGGTAGACTATGGAGGGTTCAACTTGCGCATGGCCGCTTGGGCCAAGGCGCAAGGCATCCGGGTGTTTTACTACATTTCGCCCAAGATATGGGCCTGGAACCAGAGCCGGGTTGAGAAGATTAAGGTCTTGGTGGATAGAATGTTCGTCATCTTGCCTTTTGAGCTGGAATTCTACGAGCGCTTTGAGTATAAGGTAGATTATATCGGTAACCCCACGGCCGATGAGGTAGCCGCTTTCCAGCCTGATCCTGGCTTTATGGCCCAGCACGGCCTCGACCCGGCCCGTAAGATTATTGCGGTGCTGCCTGGCTCGCGTAAGCAAGAAATCGAAGAGATGCTGCACGAAATGCTCGCGGTGTTGCCCGCCTTTCAGGAGTGTCAGTTTGTGGTAGCCGGCGTAAGCAACTTGGACCGTGAATACTACCAGCACTTTGAGCGCAATGGCATCAAACTGGTATTTGGCCAGGCGTACGACTTACTGAGCCGGGCTAGCGCGGCCCTCGTCACGAGCGGCACGGCTACCCTCGAAACCGCGCTATTTGGGGTTCCCCAAGTGGTATGCTACCGCACCAGCAGCCTCACCTACATGGTAGTTAAAGCGGTGATTAAGGTGCCATACATCTCGCTTGTCAACCTCATTATGGGCCGCGAGGTGGTAGCCGAGTTTATTCAGGGCAGTTTCACGGCCCGTAATCTGCTTGATGAGCTAAAGCGTCTGCTGACTGACCAAACATATATCGACCGGCAAAAAGCTGCCTACGCTGAGCTGCGCCAAAAGCTAGGCCAGCACAGCGCCGCTCGCCAAGCGGCTGCTTTGATGGTGGGATACTTACAGGAAGAATAGCAACTTTGACCAGGCGGTGCTTACTTATTTTATGGCTGGTGCTGAACAAACTGATTGGTAGATTGGTCAACGATAGATCACGCTCCTCTGTGCGCCACCAACTGTTATGACTACTTTGCAACCACCGCCGAGCGCTAGTGCCGAGCGCACTACCGTGCAGCGCGTGGTGGGCGCCACTACTACCGCCGCTACCGACCTGCTCGCCGTAGAGGCACCGCTCGAAATCAGCCTGGGCTATGGGCCGGCTAGCCAGCGCCAATCGTATGCCCTAGCCGTGACGATGCGCACCCCCGGCCACGATGCTGAATTGGTAGCGGGCTTTTTGCTGAGCGAAGGAATTGTGCAGCAAGCAACTGATATTGAGCTAATCGAGCACCGCGCCGATCCGCGGCGGCCCAAAGAGCGGGGCAACGTGATACGTGCTGAGCTAGCTCCTGGAGTAGCAGTGGAGCTAGGGCGCCTGGAGCGGCATTTTTACACTACATCGAGCTGCGGCGTATGCGGCAAAACCAGTATTGAGGCGGTGCAGGCCAGCCGCTGCCCGGTGCCGCCACCCACGGCCAGTCCGCGGGTAGCAGCGGCTATTATTCACGCCTTACCCGAGCGGCAGCGCGCCGCCCAGCGCGTGTTTGAGCAGACGGGCGGCCTGCACGCTACCGCCCTTTTTTCGGCGGTGGGCGAGCTGCTGCTGCTGCGCGAAGACGTAGGCCGCCACAATGCTTTCGATAAAGTAGTGGGAGCAGCGCTGCTAGCTGGGCAAGTGCCATTGCACGAGAATATCGTGCTGGTGAGTGGGCGCGCTAGCTTCGAGCTGGTGCAGAAAGCCGCCGTGGCGGGGGCCGCCATTCTGGCGGCCGTGGGCGCACCGAGCAGCCTAGCGGTAGAGGCTGCGGAGGAATTTGGCCTCACCTTGCTAGGGTTTGTGCGCAATGAGCGCTTCAATATCTATACCCACGCCCACCGGATTGTGGAATAAAAGAAAGCTAGGTTTGTTAAGAGGATAAGTTATGAAATTAAGACTTGAGCAAAATTCACTGCGCCTGCGGCTTTCAGAGGCAGAAGTAACTCAGTTTGCCGATACGGGCCACGTAGCTTACACCATTGCTTTTGGCCCAGAAGAGGCCCAGGTTTTACGCTATTCTCTCGAAACGTTACCCTCGCCATCCGACGCCTCAGCGGTGGTGCAAGTGCGCTATGAAGCCGGGGCACTCGCGGTAGAAGTGCCGGCCAGCCTGGCGCACGAATGGACCAGCACAGAAAAAAACGGCTTTTCAGCGCAGATACTTGTCGCCAATGGCCGGCAATTACGTATTCTGGTCGAAAAGGACTTAGATTGTCAACACTAGTTTTATGTTAGATGCTGGCCTGCGGGCGTAGCTTGCACCAATCTTAAATTTTAAATTACTCCCACCTCTCACTAGTTGTATCATTATGGAAGAGTCTCCTATCAGCGACCCTAGCAAGGCTGGTAAAACTGAGCAGCAGGGCGCCGAGGCTAATGCCCCCAAGAGCGGTGAGCGCCCCGACCAAGGCGCAGCGCCTACCAACGACCATTACCGCCCCGACCCGCAGGGCGAACGCGACCAGCGTCATATTCCGGCCCCCGATGTGGCTGGGGCCAAGTTCCATAACCCGGTGCTGGCCCAGCCCACGGAAGAATTCACCGGCCTCAAGCTCGAAAACCGCATGAAAATCGCGGCCGGCGTGCAAGCGGTTATCAAGTCGATGGAGTTCAACTGGGGCGAGGCCGGCTTGACGCGTGGCACCTATGGCCTGCTGAAAATGAACCAGAAGGATGGCTTCGACTGCTCATCCTGCGCCTGGCCCGATCCCGATGACCATCGCTCGGTAGCTGAGTTTTGCGAAAACGGCGCCAAGGCTACTGCTTCCGATGCGGACGATAAAGCTTGTGGCCCTGAAGTATTTGCTAAATACAGCTTGGCCGACCTCTCGCACATGACCGACCGCGACCAGAATAATCTTGGCCGCCTCACGCACCCAATGGTGAAGCGCCCCGGCGGCACGCACTACGAGCCCATTGAGTGGCCCGAGGCTTTCGAGATTATCGGCCGCGAGCTAAATGCGCTGAAATCTCCTGGCGAAGCGGCTTTCTACACTTCGGGTAAAGTGCCTAATGAGCCGGCTTTTCTGTTTCAATTGTTTGCCAAGCAGTTTGGTACCAACAACTTGCCCGACTGCTCCAATATGTGCCACGAGAGCAGTGGCGCTGCGCTCAGCCCCACGCTGGGTTTGGGTAAGGGTTCGGTGACGCTCAACGATATTCATGAGGCCGAGGTTATCCTCATCATTGGCCAAAACCCTGGCACTAACCATCCCCGCATGCTCACGGCCCTGCAAATGGCCAAGAAGAACGGAGCCAAAATCATCAGCGTCAACCCGTTGATCGAAGCCGGCCTCAACCACTTCAAAAACCCGCAGGACTTCATGAACCCCCTCAAAGCGCTGGGCGTGTTGCTGGGCGATGGTACTCCCATCACCGATCTCTTCCTGCAAGTGCGGGTAGATGGCGATATGGGCTTGCTACGCGGCATCATGAAGCATCTATTTGAAGCTGAAGACCGCAATCCTGGCCAGGTAGTTGACCACGCGTTTATTAAGGAATTTACGACTGGCTTCGAGTCGTTTGAGCAGAACATCCGCAATACCAGCTGGGATGATATTGAGCAGCTCAGCGGCATCAGCCGGGCGCAGTTGCTGGAAGCTGCTAATATGCTGGCTACTAAGCAGAAAATTATCACCTGCTGGGCGATGGGGGTGACGCAGCAGCGCCAGGGCGTGCAAACCATCCAGGAGATTGTAAACCTGCACCTTATGAAAGGTGCTATTGGCAAGCCTGGCGCGGGCACTTGCCCGGTGCGAGGCCACTCCAACGTGCAGGGCGACCGCACGATGGGCGTGTGGGAGCAGCCGACCAAGGTTTTCCAAGATGCGCTGGCTAAGGAATTCAATTTCAAGCCACCCTACGAGCACGGCTACGATACGGTAGAAGCCATCAAGGCTATGTACCACGGCGAACTGAAAGTATACTTTGGTTTGGGCGGTAACCTACTGGCGGCCGGCCCCGATACCGAGTTGATTGCCGAAGGCATGCGCCGGCAGAGCCTGACGGTGTACGTGGGTACTAAGCTCAACCGTGGCCACCTCACCACTGGCAAAACCAGCCTGCTGCTGCCCTGCTTCACGCACGCTGATATCGACATGCAGAAGTCGGGACACCAGATGACGAGCTGCGAAAACTCAATGGGCGTGGTAAGCCAGAACAAAGGCGTGCTGGTGCCGTTGCCGGGCAACAACATTATGAGCGAAGTGGCCATCCTAGCTGGCGTAGCCATCGCTACTCTCGGCGACCGCACCAACGTGGCCGATTGGGTGGCCATGACGGAGAACTACGACGTTATTCGCGACCACATTTCGCGGGTCATTCCAGGCTTCGAGAAATTCAACGAGCAACTGCGCAAGCCCGGTGGCTTTTACCTGCCCAATGGGCCCCGTGAGCGCAAGTTCACGACCCAGAATGGCATGGCGAACTTCACTACTACCGAGCTGGAAAAATATACTCTGGAACCCGGCCAGCTCATCTTGATGACCATACGCAGCCACGACCAGTTCAACACGACCATCTATGACTATAATGACCGCTACCGGGGCATCCACGGCGAGCGCCGCGTTATTTTTATGAACCAGGAAGACATCGTTGAGCGAGGCCTCAAAGCCAAGCAGCCGGTTGATATCACCAGCCACTATGAGGGTGAGCAGCGCACGGTGGAGAAGTTTTTGGTTATTCCTTACGACATTCCGAAAGGCAACGTGTCGGCCTACTTCCCCGAAGCTAACCCATTGGTTCCCATCTCTAGCGTAGCCAAAGTGAGCAACACGCCCACCTCGAAATACGTGGTGGTAACAGTAGCGCCCACCAAGGTCGACAAGACTCCGCAAGCCCAAAAGCAGCGCTTGGAAACTGTGCCCGCTTAAGCATTTCCTCATGAAAAATACAAAGCCCCTGGCTATCTTGCCAGGGGCTTTTATTGTGTTGCTCGGCAGCGGGCTTTTCTAATGCTCCAGCTATAGTAGTTTAGCAAAATAAATACCCCTAAATCTTGTCAGGTGAAACCCTGCGTCTACCTTGCGCTAAATTAGGCGGTTAGCCTCTATTACACTTACTACACTTCCACTCTCACCCTTTCTCGAATGGCTAACGCCTCTTCTTCACTTCTTGACCGTAGCCGCACTATCGCGCCTGCGGGTTACAACCGATGGCTGGTGCCGCCCGCGGCGCTCGCCATTCACTTGGCTATTGGGCAGGCCTACGCATTTAGCGTATTTAATAAGCCCCTGGGCTCGCTCATCAGCGGCGATGCTGACCATCCGGCGCCCGACGACTGGACGCTGTCGCAAATTGGCATCACCTTTTCTATTGCCATTGTGTTGCTGGGCTTGTCGGCCGCGCTGTTTGGCAAGTGGTTAGAGCGAGTGGGGCCGCGTAAGGCCATGCTGGCCGCTTCGCTCTGCTTTGGAGGAGGCTTCCTGATTGGCTCGCTCGGTATTCATTTACACAATATTTTTCTCCTGTACTTCGGCTATGGCTTTGTAGGAGGAATCGGGCTGGGCATTGGGTACATTTCACCAGTGAGTACGCTCATTAAGTGGTTTCCCGACCGTAAGGGCGTTGCCACGGGTATGGCCATTATGGGCTTTGGTGGTGGAGCTATGATTGGCTCACCGCTAGCCACCAACCTGATGGCACACTTCAAAGCCTCGGCTCCGCAAGGCGTGGCCCCCACGTTTATCGTAATGGGGATTATCTATTTGCTATTCATGCAGTTTGGGGTATGGACTATCCGGGTGCCTGCCGACGACTGGAAGCCCGCTGGCTACGTGCCCAGCGCAGAGCACAGCGCCCTCATCACCACGGGCAACGTATCGGCCGACAACGCCATCAAGACTCCGCAGTTCTGGCTGCTATGGGTAGTGCTGCTCTGCAACGTAACGGCAGGCATCGGGGTGCTCGAAACGGCTTCGCCACTTATTCAGTCAGTTATTTCTGGCACCGATAAGGGTAAGGGTATGACCGAAGCGGCCTTGGTAGCCGCCGGAGCAGGCTTCGTGGGGCTGCTCAGCTTGTTCAACCTGCTGGGTCGCTTTTTCTGGTCGTCGGCTTCCGATAAGTTGGGCCGTAAGGTCACGTACGCTATTTACTTTGGGCTGGGTATCGTGCTCTACGCCATTGCTCCCACGCTAAGCCATAACGCGCAGCTAGGGTTGTTTGTAATAGTTTGCTGCGTAATTATCAGCATGTATGGCGGCGGCTTCGCTACCATTCCAGCCTATCTATCCGACCTGTTTGGAAAATATCAAGTGGGCGCAATTCATGGACGCTTGCTCACGGCTTGGAGCACGGCGGCTATTTTGGGCCACTTGATCGTGAGCACGTTGACGGAGCACGCCAAGGCCGCGGGGTTGACGGGAGCTGCCACCTACCAGACGGTATTCTACACTATGGCCGGCTTGCTGACCGTAGGCTTGCTGGCCGACTTGGGCGTGACGGCCGTCAGTGCTAAATACCAGGAAAAGGGTCCCGTTATCATTGAAGCTGGTGGCCACTAGGCTGTCGCTTTTCACTCCTTACATTCGTTTTTCTCATGAATCCGAACGCAACATCTAGCCCCGCCGCCGAAGAATCTGCCGGTGGCTCTACAGTTCTAGCCTGGCTCTACGTAGGTGTTCCCCTGCTGTGGGGCGTATCCCAAACCTTTCTAAAAGCGTTGACCTTGTTTAAATAAGCAGCGTTTTTAAGTTACAAAGCCGCCTGATTCCATTGTGAGCCAGGCGGCTTTTTGGTGGGCAAAAAGGCCGGTTAGCAGCAGCTAGCCTCGATAGCGCAACAGTGGCCAAGCCGTGCCTGCTGCAAAATGCGTTTGGTCTGGCGCTAGCTCCAGCAGCCCGTCGCCCGATAGCAGCGCGGCCAAGTCGCCCGAGCCGCTAGTGGGTACTGGGTGCGCCAGCAGGCGCCCGTCAGTTGCTGCGGTCAGGTGCACAGGAATGAAGTAAGTGAGTACTGGTTTAAAATCGACTGGGGCGGCTAGCTCCGCAAAAGCTGGTTGGTGCGTGGTAAGTGCTGCTTGCTGCGTCTGCTGTAGCCAACCGCGCACGTAGCGGTAGTAGGCCACGAACGTAGCTACGGGGTTGCCCGGCAACGCAAAAACTACCGCGCCACCCGGCCGCTGCCCAAACCAAAAGGGCTGCCCCGGCCGCTGCGCCACCCCGTGAAACAGCTGCTCGACGCCCGACTCACGCAGCGCCTGCGGCAAAAAATCGGCCTTGCCTTTCGATACGCCCCCACTCAGGAGCACGGCGTCGAACTCGGCCAGTAGCGCAGGTAAGCCCATTTTGAGTGACGCCAGGTCGTCATCAAAGTGAAAAGCCTCACTTTCGGCACCATCGCTAACCAGCGCGGCTTGCAGCATATACGCATTGGAGTGCCTAATCTGGTGGGGGAGGGGCATTTGGTCGACGGCCACAATCTCGTTGCCGGTGCTCACCACGGCCAGCCGGGGGCGGCGGGCCACGGCGAGCGTCGCTGCGCCCACCGTAGCGGCCACCGCAATTTCGGCCGCGCTCAGGCGTAGGCCGGGGGCCAATAGCTGGGTGCCGGCGGCCTGGTCGGTGCCGCGGGTGTGCACATTGTGGCCCTGGCGGGGCGGCGGCACGCGCACGGTGGCCTGGCGCGGCTGGCCTTCGCTGATGGTCAGGTCTTCGTAGCGCACCACGGTATCGGTGCCGGGCGGCAGGGCCGCGCCGGTCATTATTTCGATGGCCGCCTGCGCATCGGTGAGCGGCTCGGGTAGCGCCCCGGCTAGCTGCGTACGCTCGATGCGGAAGTCAGTTTGCCCAGCGGCCAGCGCGGCAAAGCGTAAGGCCACGCCATCCATCGTGACGCGGTTGTAGGGCGGAAAATCGCGGTCGGCGAGCACCGCCTGACGCAGGACGCGGCCCGTAGCGGCGAGCAGCGGCACGGTTTCGGAAGGCAAGGGACGGGCCGTGGCTAGCACGAGGCAGTAGGCATCTTCGACGGAAAGCACAGGGAAAACGTTAAGGAGATAGAAGCAACAGGAAGAGCTTATACGGCTAAGTAGCGCGTACTTTCTTCCGCATTTCAAGCTAATTTTCCATCTGATTGTTATAAGCTCTATGACTGCAACCTCCACTCCCCGCTTCAAACACGCCAACCTTACCCGACCCGACCTTGGCGAATTTGCCCGCCACGAGCTGGCTTTCCTGGGGGCGCCCTGCGGCGAGATTCAGTGCTTGGCGGCAAGCCTCACCGCCGTGCTAGCTCCTACGCAGCGCATTGGCTACGTCGATGCCGACCACGCCAGTGGCGATGCCGAGGCTACCCATACCCTGAGCTCCCTGCTGCAAGCCGGCGCTTACGCCGAGGTAACCGACAAAATTCACTTTCGTCGGCGCGATGAGTTGCGGCCACTCGACCGCTTCTCGCAGCCCGAACTGCTAGCCGGTGCCGACCTGGTGCTGGTGAATGGCAACCACTTTCGCGCCCGCTACCAAATTGTGCTCCTCGACCCGCGCAAGTCGCTGGCCCACAAGCTCGACAAGCTAACTGATGTGCAGGCTTTCGTGCTAGCCGAGGGCGTAACGGAAATTCCCGATTACCTCCAAGCGCACCTGCCCAACTACGCCCAGCTGCCGCAGTTTGCGCTGGCCGATGCGGCGGGGCTAGCGGCCTGGGTGCAGCAGTGGCTCACTGCCCGCCAGGCCCCGCTACGGGGGCTCGTGCTGGCCGGTGGCCTCAGCCAGCGTATGCAAACCGACAAGGGCCGCTTGCGCTACGGGCCCACTGGCCGCGAGCAGCGTGAGGTAGCTGCCGGGCTGCTGGCCGAGGTTTGCCAAGATGTTTTCGTTTCGTGCCGAGCCGAACAAGCGGCTGAGCTGCCCACTGGCCTGCAGGCGCTGCCCGATACGTTTCTGGGGCTAGGGCCGCTGGGGGGAATTTTATCGGCGTTTCAGCGCGACCCCAATGCCGCGTGGCTGGTGTTAGCCTGCGATCTGCCGTTTCTGTCGGCCGCTACGCTGCAACAGCTGGTGGCGGGCCGCCAGCCCAGCCAGTTCGCTACGGCTTTCCGAAGCCCCGATAATGAATTTCCCGAGCCGCTCATCACCATTTTTGAGCCGCGGGCTTACCCCGAACTGCTGCGCTTCCTGGGGATGGGCTATTCGTGCCCGCGCAAAATGCTCATCAACAGCGAGGTGGCAGTGTTACCCACGCCCGGCGGCACTGCGCTGCGCAATGTGAACACGCCCGCCGAGCGTGAGGCCGCGCAGCAGGAGCTAGCCGGTTGCTAGGCCGTATCCTGAGGCTAGCCAAGCTGGGGCTGCCACGCTTAGCGATGCGGCGCATCGCTAAGCGTGGCAGCCCGCTTTTGTGAGAACTGTACTTCCCTCTTTGGGCCGCACGACCAGCAGCTGCCACCAGCGTTCAGTTAGTGTCATGGCTCGCAAGTTAGCTTGAACGGGTTTTGGCAACACTAACAAAGAACATCGTGCTGAGCATTGCTCAGCACGATGTTCTTTGTTAAGGCACTAGCGCAGCTTTATGCCGCTCGCATCAGCCGTAGCGGCGACTTCTCAAACTTGCTGCGGGCGTAGCTCTCGGTGATGGTAAATTCGCCCACTTCAGTTTCCGAGGGCATCTCAAACATGGCGTCCGTCATAATGCTTTCGCAGATGGAGCGCAGGCCGCGCGCGCCCAGCCGGTACTCATCGGCGCGCTCCACAATGTATTCCAGCGCTTCTTCCGTAAAGTCGAGTTGAATGTTCTCCATCCCAAACAGCCGCTGGTACTGGCGCACCAGCGAGTTTTTGGGCTCCGTCAAGATAAGGCGCAGCGTGCTCTTGTCCAATGGGTTGAGGTGCGTGAGCACCGGCAGACGGCCAATCAGCTCCGGGATCAGCCCGAAAGACTTGATGTCTTGAGCCGACACGTAGCGCAGGAAGTTCTGCGTGTCCATCTCCTCCCCGAGGTTGGTCTTCGAAAAGCCCATCGGCTTGGTATTCAACCGGCTCTTGATAATGCGGTCGATACCACTAAACGCTCCGCCACACATAAACAGTATGTTCTCGGTATTCACCGAAATCATCTTCTGGTCGGGGTGTTTGCGGCCGCCCTGCGGCGGCACGTTGATGTGAGTGCCTTCCAGCAGCTTCAACAGCGCTTGCTGCACGCCTTCGCCGCTCACATCGCGCGTGATGCTGGGATTATCGCTTTTGCGGGCGATTTTGTCGATCTCGTCGATGTACACAATGCCACGCTCAGCGGCCTCCAAGTTGTAGTCGGCCGCTTGAAGCAGGCGCGTCAAAATGCTTTCCACATCCTCACCTACGTAGCCGGCCTCCGTCAGCACGGTAGCGTCGGCGATGCAAAAGGGCACTTGCAGAATCTTGGCTAGCATCCGCGCCAGGAAGGTTTTGCCCGTCCCGGTTTCGCCCACCATGATGATGTTCGACTTTTCGATCACCACCTCATCGTGCTGCGGTTTCTGCATCAGGCGCTTGTAGTGGTTGTACACCGCCACGCTCATCACGCGCTTGGCCTCGTCCTGGCCCACCACGTACTGGTCGAGGTGCTGCTTGATTTCGCGCGGCTTGATGAGGTTGAATTTGGGCTGACGCGCCTCTGCTTGCAGTTTGGTTTCTTCGGTGAGAATGTGCTGGGCCTGCGCCACGCACTTCTCGCAGATGTGGGCGTTGATGCCCGAAATCATCACCGCGACGTCGCGCTTGGGCTTATTGCAGAAGGAGCAGGCTATTTCCGGCATTGGGAGCGTTCAAATAAAAAACTGTTTTCAGAAGAAAACGGCTACAAAGATAAGTTCACCGTCCAGCATTGCGGGCAGGCCAACCCAAGGAAACCAGCAGGAGCTAGCAGTTGCAAAGCGGGTAGCTTACCCAAAGGTTTTGAGTAGTTGCTACTGGACTGGACTTACAAACAAAAAGCTCCAGCTAACCAGCCAGAGCTTTTTGTTCGTGAAAAACGTCAACAGTATCTTGAGGGCGGGAGTTCGCACTACCACGCGCAAAGCCACCGATTAGGCCGGCTTTTTCTCTAGTACTTCGTCAATCAGGCCATACTCTTTGGCCTCATCGGCACGCATCCAATAGTCGCGCTCCGAGTTATCATAGATTTCCTGGTACGTCTTGCCCGAGTGCTTTGCCAGAATGTCATACAGCTCTTTCTTGAGCTTCAGAATCTCGCGGGCCGTAATCTCGATGTCGGTCGATTGGCCTTGCGCGCCGCCGCTGGGCTGGTGAATCATTACGCGGGCGTGGGGGAGCGCCGAGCGCTTATCCTTCGCACCACCGGCTAGCAGCACCGCACCCATCGAAGCCGCGAGGCCCGTGCAAATGGTAGCTACGTCGGGGTTCACGTACTGCATAGTATCATAGATGCCCAAGCCAGCGTACACCGAGCCACCGGGCGAGTTGATGTACAGCAAGATATCCTTCTTCGAGTCAGCCGACTCCAAAAACAGCATCTGCGCCGTTAGGATGTTGGCGATGTAGTCGTCCACGGCCGTGCCCAAAAACACGATACGGTCCATGATGAGGCGCGAAAACACGTCGATCTCGCGGAAGTTCTGCGGGCGCTCCTCAATTACCGAGCGGGTCATATTGGTCGGCAAGATCAGACCGCCGCGCGCCTGGCCTTCCACGTGCTGGATGTACTGATCAACACCCAAGCCGTTGAGGCCCTGATGCTTTACGGCAAATTTGCGAAACTCTTGTTTATTCAGCATGAGGAAAAAATAGGGGGCAAGCCAGCGCTTACCCATGTGCAAAAACCAAAAGACGGATAGGAGCCGCCACTGTTGTAAACGTACCGCATATTACGCAAAAGAGCCTTTACGCGGGGCGTAAAGGCTCTTTTAACTTTCAGCCGAGGCGAAGGCTTAGCCCTCGTTTTGGCTGCGGAATTCTTCGGCCGTTACGGGCTCATCCGTAACAACAACTTTGCCACGCAGGGCCTCTACTACTTTTTCTGCCAGAATGGCCTCGTACTCCTGCACGTAGTTCTTGCCGTTCTCCTGCTTGAGGTAGTTGTCAGCAAAGCCTACCATGCCCTGGCGCATCTCGTCGGTGAGCTGCATGCCGCCGCCAAACTGGCCCAAGATCTTGTCCAGCACGCGGTTACGGATTTCATCAGTCTCTACTTTGAGACCCATTTCTTCCACCATTTTATTGCGGATGAGGCTCCACTTCAGCTCGCGCTCGTAGTCGCTGTAGTGCTCCTCTACGGTGGCAGCATCGAGCTTGCCTTCGTTGGCGCGCACCAGCCACTTCTTGAAGAAGTCGGTCGGAATGCGAATCGTAACGGCATCGATCATCGCGTCGATGAGGCGGCGGTTCACTACGTTATCCGATTCGCGGTCGTAGTTCTGCTGAATCGTTTCGCGGATTTTCTGCTCGTATTCTTCTGGTGATGAAACCGTCTCGGGGCCGAATACTTTGTCAAACAGCTCCTGGTTGGCTTCGGGGGCCGCCGTACGGTTTACTTTTTCTATCTCTAGCTCATAGTCGCCGGTAGCTTGGCTGGCTTCCTCACGGCTCAGGCCCGAGAAGCTGCGGATAGCGCCCGCAGCGCCGCCAAAAGTATCGCTTAAGTCGAACGTCAGCGTATCGCCGGCTTTCACGCCTACGAAGCGTTCCTGACCGTTCTTTACCTTGTTGATGGGCAGCAATACTGTTTGTCCTTCGCCTTCGGCACCAGTCTTTTTCAGCTTGCCAAACAGGTAGTCGTCGGCTTCCGAAGTCTCGGGGTTGGTGGTCTCACCGTACTGGCGCGCTATCTGCTCGTGCGTTTCGGTCAGCGTAGCATCGTCGAGCGAGATGGTCGGGCGCTTTACCTCCAGCTGGTTGTCGGCGGGCAGCTCGAAGTTGGGCAGCAAGCCCAGCTCAAACTGAAAGTCGAATGCCTTAGCCGTATCAAAATCTACGTCGCTGGGCAGCGGAAGGGGATCGCCTAAAATCTTGACGTCGTTATCCCGCAGATAGTTATCAACGCTGCTGCCGAGCAGACGGTTAATTTCATCGGCCAGAATGCCTTTGCCGTACATTTTACGCACAAGGCCAGCGGGTACCTTACCAGGGCGGAAGCCCTTGAACTGCGCCTTTTTGGTGGTTTCCTTGATTTGCTTTTCGACGGCGGCGCTATAGTCAGACTCGTCGAGATGCACGTTTAGCAGCCCGGTTAGCTGCTCCTCATTGCGGTCAAGCGTAATATTCAAAACGGTGGGAGCAAGCTCAGGGCTTGCCAGTCGGAAAGGTTAAAAAAAAAGCCCCCAACTACATAGCCAGGGGCCTATTCAACTTGAAAAGTGCGGATGGAGGGACTCGAACCCACACACCTTACGGAACCAGAGCCTAAATCTGGCGCGTCTACCAATTTCGCCACATCCGCGGAGCAGCCGTTCGCTGCGGGGCCGCAAAGGTACTCAGGATTCTTTAACTGCGCAAAATTTATGTCCTGATCCTATTTCGGTCGTCACTTTTCCGCCCGCTAGTCTGTTATTTGTAGTATTATGTCCCCCGTAATAGACCTCGACGCCGAACGCCAGGAGATCCTGCGCCAGTACCGCCGCCTGCTGCGCACCGCCAAGCCGTACCTGCACGACGGCGATACCAAGCTGATTAAGAAGGCTTTTAATCAAAGCCTGGAAGCGCACAAAGATATGCGTCGCAAGTCGGGCGAACCCTACATTCTGCACCCGCTGGCCGTGGCGCAGATTGCCGTAGAAGAAATTGGGCTGGGCACCACGAGCATCGTCGCCGCCCTGTTGCACGATGTGGTGGAGGATACGCCCACTGAAATCTCGGATGTTGAGCGCGATTTCGGGCCCAAAGTGGCGCGCATCGTCGATGGCCTCACCAAGATTTCGGGTGTTTTTGAGCAGGGCACGAGCGAGCAGGCCGAGAACTTTCGCAAGATGCTGCTCACGCTGAGTGAAGATGTGCGCGTGATTCTAATCAAGCTAGCCGATCGCCTGCACAACATGCGCACGCTCGACTCGATGCCGCGCCACAAGCAACTCAAGATCGCCAGCGAAACCATCTACCTCTACGCGCCGCTAGCCCACCGCCTGGGCCTCTACGCCATCAAGACAGAGCTGGAAGACCTGCATCTCAAGTACACCGATACTGAAGTCTACGCCGAACTGCGAGGCAAGGTGAAGCAGAGTCAAAGCGCCCGCAACCGCTTTATTAAGGAGTTCGTGCATCCCATTGATGAAGAGCTGAAGGCCCAGGGATTCAGCTACGAAATAAAGGGCCGACCGAAGAGTATCTACTCGATTCTCAAGAAGATGCGTAAGCAGAATGTGACCTTCGAGGAGGTGTACGACCTGTTTGCCATCCGGATTATTCTGGATGTGCCGCCCGAGCAGGAAAAAGCTGCCTGCTGGCAGGTGTACTCCATTGTCACCGATTTTTACCAGCCCAACCCCGACCGCCTGCGCGACTGGGTGAGCACGCCCAAAGCCAATGGCTACGAGAGCCTGCACACCACCGTCATGTCGCACCCCGGCCAGTGGGTAGAGGTCCAGATTCGCTCGCGGCGCATGGACGACATCGCCGAGAAGGGCTACGCTGCTCACTGGAAGTACAAGGATACCGGTAGCCTCCAACCCGAATCGACGCTCGAAGCCTGGGTAAACCGGGTGCGTGAAATGCTGGAAACCAATAATTCCAGCGCACTGGAGTTCATGGACGAGTTTCGGCAAAACCTCTTTGTGAAGGAAGTATACACCTTCACGCCTAAGGGTAAGCTCGTTATCCTGCCCGATAAGGCCACGGCGCTCGACTTTGCGTTTGATATTCATACCCACATTGGTTTGCGCTGCCTCGGTGCCAAAGTCAACCAGAAGCTGGAGCCTTTTAGCTACCAGCTGCGCAACGGCGACCAAGTCGAAATTCTGACTTCGCAGAAGCAGCGGCCTACTGCCAATTGGCTCAACTACGTGATTACCAGTAAGGCAAAAACGCGCATCAAAGATTTTCTGCGTGATGACAAGCGCTCGAAAGCCGACGATGGCAAGTTTATCCTGGAAAAGCGCTTGGAGCTGATTGGGGTCGATAATACCCCCGAGAATTTTCAGCGGCTGCTCACGTATTTCAATGCTCCCAGTCCGCTTGAGTTCTACTATCGGCTAGCTGTAGGTCAGCTCGACGGCCGCGAGATTCGGGATACACTCTTCAAGCCGACCAATATCGACGTGCGTACCAGCTCGGTGCTAGAGCCCAAGCGGTTTGATCACGAAGTGCAGAAAATCAGGGGAGTGCGTGCCGATATGCTCGTGGTGGGCGAGCGCACCGACAAATTCAATCACAGCCTGGCGCGTTGCTGCAATCCCATTCCTGGCGATGATGTGTTTGGCTTTGAAACCGAAACTGGCCTCATCATTCACCGCACCAGCTGCCACCGCGCCGTCGACCTGATGTCGAACTACGGCAACCGCATCGTGCGCGCCAAGTGGACCGATCAGCTGGAGCTGGCTTTTTTGGCGGGCATTCGCTTCAAAGGTTCCGACCGCATGGGTATCGTCAATGATGTGACGCGCATCATTTCCACTAGCCTCAAGGTGAATATGCGCTCTATCACCGTCAATGCTAATGATGGCTTCTTTGAAGGTCAAATCCTGGTTTTTGTAAATGACACTGACCATTTGGACAAGCTTATTCACCGGCTAGCCAAAGTGAATGGCGTACTGCAAGTAGAGCGGTTTGATTCGTAGCATGGAGCCCACCGCCGCCCCTACGCAGTGCCACGGCGTTGGCGTCAATGCTCGTACGCAGTGCGCGCATTACCATTCCGAGCGCGACCTGATTGCCATCAAGTTCAAGTGCTGCAATACGTTTTACGCCTGCATCAAGTGCCACGAAGCGCTAGCTGACCACGCGCCCATAGTCTGGCCTAAAAGTGAGCGGCTAACTCCCGTTATCCTCTGTGGCAATTGCCAACAAGTACTCAGCATCGCTGAGTACTTAGCCTGCAATAATACTTGCCCCAGGTGCCAGGCGGCGTTCAACCCGGGCTGCGCCAACCATTACGACCTTTACTTTGAGGTTTAGCCGCTGCGCTGTTTCAGCAAAATGGTGGCTTACCCGCTAGCCTTGGTTTGCTTATGTTAGTTTCTGCCGCGGCGCTGCGGCCCCGCCACATTCACCGGCTGGCTGTCAGCGCTTCTTTTCTATTGCAAGGGCTGTGTTTTTCGACGTGGGCCTCGCGTATTCCTACCATTCAGCAGCGTCTGCACCTTTCCGAAACTGCGCTGGGGGGCGTTCTGCTCGCGGTGCCGGTAGGGCTGGTTGCCTCGCTGCCGCTCACGGGCTGGCTGGTAGCTCGCTATGGTAGCCGCAACATTACGGTGATTGCCGTGCTCCTGTATTCGGGGGTGCTGCCTTTGCTGGGGCTGGCTCAGACCACTACGCAGCTCATGGCGGGCCTGGTGCTTTTCGGCTTTGGGAGTAACATGGCCAATATTAGCGTCAATACCCAAGGCGTGGGAGTGGAGGCGCTCTACGGCCGGTCGATTTTAGCTACTTTTCACGGCATCTGGAGCTTGGCCGGCTTTGTAGGAGCCGCCTTGGGCATTGGCATGATTGGCTGGGGTGTTCCGCCGCTTCAGCATTTCACTGGCATGGCGCTCTTCATCTGGTTGGGAGTAGCCCTCATGGGCCCTTATCTGGTGCCCGCCGACGCCCCCGGCCCAGCCGACCAGCCCCTTTTCGTGTTACCCGATAAAAGCCTGCTGCTCCTTGGCGTGCTCGCCTTTTGCTCGTTACTAGCCGAAGGCACGATGTTCGACTGGAGCGGGGTTTACTTTCGCAAAATTGTGCTGGCCGAAAAAGCCTGGGTTGGCCTTGGCTTCTCCGCTTTTATGAGCATGATGGCGAGCGGTCGTTTTGTCGCCGACGCGTTTGCCAATCGCTTTGGGCGGGCGCGTACGTTACAACTGAGTGGCCTGCTTACTACGGCTGGCTTATCGCTGGCTGTGGCTTTCCCCACCTTACTAATAGCTTCTATCGGCTTTATGCTGGTGGGGCTAGGAGTGTCGTCGGTGGTGCCGCTGGTGTACAGTGCCGCGGGGCGCTCGCGCACTATGCCGGCCGGGGTGGCGCTAGCGGCCGTGTCTACAGTAGGCTTTTCGGGCTTTTTGCTGGGCCCGCCGCTCATTGGCTTAGTGGCCGGGGCTACTAGTTTGCGCGTTTCATTGGCCCTTATTGCTTGCATGGGGCTGGCCGTGGCTGCGCTAGGACGCCGGGCTGTGGCCGAATAGCCTGGCTAGGCTATGAATTTTAACGGTAGTAGCTTTGTCGTAAAGCAACGCCAGAACTATCCTGTTTATTACCAATTATCGTGAAACCCGACCTCCACGCCCCATCCGGGCCGCTGCCCACCACGGGCCCCGGCGCTAGCCTTGGCGGCTCGACCGAAACTGGCTACGCTGCCCGCCACACACCCAGTGCGGCTAGCCAGGCTACGCTGAATACCGACCGGCTCGAAGAAGTTAAAAAAATCTTCACGGCGCACCTCGAAAATAAGGGCCTCCGCAAAACGGCCGAGCGCTACGCCATCCTCGAAGAAATTTATGCCCGCTCAGGTCACTTCGATGTAGAGGAGCTCTACGCGGGCATGAAGAATCGCAATCTGCAAGTGAGCCGCGCTACGGTGTATAACACGCTTGACTTGCTCGTAGAGCAAGGGCTGGTAAGCAAGCACCAGTTTGGCCGCAACCTTGCCCAGTACGAAAAAAGCTACGGCTATCGCCAGCACGACCACGTTATTTGTACGGAGTGCCACAAGGTAGTTGAGTTCTGCGACCCCCGCATCCATGGCATTCAAACGATGGTGGGCGACCTGTTGAACTTCCACATCCTGCATCATTCCCTAAATTTGTACGGCATTTGCGGCGATTGCCGCGCCAAAGCCACCGCTAGCCCCGCTTCGGAGCCAGCCAAATAAAATTGTCAAACGTCTTCATCAAGTCGCTTCCTGCAGTAAGGATGAAAAGGCGATTAGGGCTTATTCAATGACCACTACCAGCAAGCTAGACAATGGTGTGCTCTACCTCACCCTCAGCGGTGACCTTATTGGTAGCGCCGATACGCAGCAGCTTCTCCAATCGGTAGATGAGTATTTGGGCGATGCCGTTCCCAACTGCGCCGTTGATCTTTCTGGTATTCGCTACATCAACAGCACGGGCATCGGTGTTTTAGTATCTCTACTGACCAAGTTCCGTAGCCGTGGGGGTGAGATGGTACTAGTAAACCCTGCCGACCATCCCAAAAAGATGCTGGCCCTCACCAAACTCACCAGTATCTTCACCGTAGCCGCCGACGAGGCTGCCGCCCGCCAACAGTTCATTCCAGCCGCCGCCTAGGCGGCTATTTTTTTGTATGTAATCCTGGGTTTACAAAGTGCCTTGTCAGATTTGAGGAGTTGCTAAAAAAGTGTTTGCAACACCTGCTTTGTACTAAGATCTTTTGTAAACTTGGAAGACAGAATCTTAATAATCACCAAAATGCCCGTAGACGTACTAGTAGGCCTCCAGTGGGGCGACGAAGGAAAAGGAAAAATTGTTGACGTCCTAGCTCCCACCTACGATGCCGTAGCCCGCTTCCAGGGCGGCCCCAACGCCGGCCACACCCTCACCTTCGACGGTACCAAGCACGTGTTGCGTCAAGTGCCAAGTGGGATTTTTCATCCCCACATCCTCAATGTTGTGGGCAATGGCGTAGTGCTTGATCCCGTTGTGTTTCGCGAAGAGCTGCAAAAGCTCACCGACCGCGGGGTTGATTGGCGCCACAACCTCTACATTTCCAAAAAAGCCCAGCTTATTCTGCCTAGCCACCGCGCCCTCGACCGCATCAGCGAAGAGGCTCGTGGCAACACTAAAATCGGCAGCACCCTCAAGGGTATTGGGCCCACGTACTCCGATAAAATAGGTCGCGTTGGCTTGCGCGTAGGAAACATCCTGTTGCCCGATTTTCAGGAGCGTTACAAGGAGGCAGTAGCTCACCACGCCAGTATTGCTGCTCCTTATAATAAGGAGTTGGAAATTGAAGAGTTCGAGGCTGAGTTCTTCTCCGCCGTAGAGTTTTTGCGAACCTTACAACTCACCGACACCGAATATCTGCTTAATAACTTGCTCGCCCAAGGTAAGCGTATTCTTGCCGAAGGAGCTCAGGGCTCACTCTTGGATATCGACTTTGGTACCTACCCTTACGTTACTTCGTCGAGCACCATTTCGGCAGGCGCTTGCACCGGGCTGGGTATTTCACCGCGTCATATCGATAAAGTGTACGGTATCACCAAGGCTTACTGCACCCGCGTGGGTAGTGGGCCTTTTCCCACCGAGTTAGATGACGCAGTAGGGGAGGAGCTTCGGCAAGCGGGCCGCGAATTTGGGGCCGTGACGGGCCGGCCGCGGCGCTGTGGCTGGATAGACTTGCCGGCCCTGCGCTACGCTATTATGCTCAACGGCGTCACTGAGTTGCACCTAATGAAAGCCGACGTCCTTGACGGCTTCGCCGAAATTCAGGCGTGCACTCACTACCGGACAGCCACTGGCGAAAGCACCACGCAGCTTCCCGATCCGGGCGAGCTCCAAACGATCACTCCTGAGTACCAGGCTATCCCCGGCTGGAATACTGACCTGACGGCCATCACCGACGCCGCCCAGCTTCCGCAGCCGCTAAAGGACTACTTAGCTTTTCTAGAAAAGGAGCTACAAGTGCCCATCCGCATCGTTAGCGTCGGGCCGGATAGAGTAAGTACGCTATTCCGGTAGAGCTGCGTAAGCTTCTGCTGCTTTTAGATTTAGCCTTCACGAAAGGTTGGCGGAGGCGCTAAATGGCCAAAAGAAAGCCCCAGTATTGGGGCTTTCTTTTGGTAAGGCAAATTGGCAGGTAGCTGCTATTTTTATTTTACTGAGGTGGTAGCTTTTGTTTTGCCAGTACGCTTTTTGGCAGAGGAACGACTTGCTTTCTCGCTAGCCAATGGAAAACCGCGTTGCTTCATGAGTGCCTCGATCTTAGGATCGCGGCCCCGAAAGGCACGATAGCCCACGGCCGGGTCAATGGTATTACCTACTGTGAAGATGTGTTGGCGCAGGCGAGCTGCCACTACCTTGTCATAAGGCCCACCTGCCTCGGTAAAGGCACTGAAGCCATCGGCGGCTAGCACTACCGACCAGAGGTAGGAGTAGTAACCCGCCGAGTAGCCATCAGAAGAAAAAACGTGACTGAACTGCGGCGTGCGGTGGCGCATCACTAGCTCGTGGGGCATGCCCAGCTCAGCCAGGGTTTCTCGCTCAAATTTGTCGGGGTCGATGACTTTGTCGCCAGCTAGGTGCAGCTTCATGTCAATGAGTGCGCTAGCCAGAAACTCGGTTGTAGCAAAGCCCTCGTTAAAAGTACTAGCTTTATTGATACGGTCGACTAAGGTTTGTGGAATCGGCTGGCCGCTTTGGTAGTGCAGGGCAAAGCGGTTGAGTACTTCGGGGGTAGGTAGCCAGTTTTCGAGCAGCTGCGAGGGAAACTCTACGTAGTCGCGCACTACGCTGGTGCCCGAGAGTGAGGGATACGTCACGTTGGAAGAAAGGCCATGCAGGGCGTGGCCAAACTCGTGAAACAACGTAGTGGCATCGGTCCAGGAAATGAGCACGGGCTCCCCTTCTTTGCCTTTGATAAAATTGGCGTTGTTGGACACGATGGTCGTCACGTTGCCATCCAGACGCTCCTGCTTGCGGTAGGCATTCATCCAGGCACCCGAGTTTTTGCCGGGCCGAGCATAAGGGTCAAAGTACCATAGGCCAACTTGCTGGCCGGTAGTTTTGTCGTTCACTTGCCACACCTTCACGTCGGGATGATAGACGGGCACGTCGGTCACAGGTATAAAAGTGAAATTAAACAGTTCGCCAGCTACCCAAAACATGCCCTCACGCATCTTGTCAAGCTGTAAATACTGCTTCACCTCATTTTGGTCAAGGTCATAGCGGTCCTTGCGCACCTTCTCGGCGTAGTAGCGGTAATCCCAAGGTTCAATTTTGAAGGTGGCCGGAGCGCCTTCTTTTTTGGCGAGGGCCAGCATATCTGCTACTTCCTCGTGCACGCGGGCCACGGCGGGTGCCCACATCTCTTCCATTAGGGCCATCGCCTTTTCCGGCGATTTCATCATTGTATTGTCGAGGCGCAGGTGGGCATGAGTAGGGTAGCCCAATAGCTTGGCCCGCTCGGCCCGCAACTGCAAAATCTGGGTGATGATGGCATTGTTATCGTGGCTATTGCTATTATCGCCGCGGTTTGTGAACATGCGCCAAGCCTTTTTGCGCAGTGCCCGCTGGTCGGAGTAAGTTAAAAATGGGTCAATGGACGAACGCGTGTTAGTAATGATGCCTGCCACCGCCATCTGACGGGTAGCTGCTGTGGTCTGAGCAGCCTCGCGCAACGATGCTGGCAGACCGCTCAGATCTTGTTCAGTTTTCAGTATTAATATCGAATCGGCCTCCTCGGCCAATACGTTCTGCTGAAAGCGGGTGAAGAGCCCGGCTAATTAGAGTTGTTATTGCTTGTTAGCCAAAACATTGAAGGCTTATACCTGTTCCCCATTCCTATGGCAACTAGCATCTATCAAAACGTTCGGACTGACCCACAATACAAGGCAGCAACTGGCCT
>Ga0160428_1000923_pt1 | contig 26474 bp, 21 predicted proteins | sample SolpanmetagenomM_FD_108198 | JGI IMG/M metagenome (GOLD analysis project Ga0160428, IMG submission 108198) | Solar panel surface microbial communities from Lawrence Berkeley National Laboratory, California, USA - M | ecosystem: Engineered > Built environment > Solar panel > Unclassified ... | reverse complement strand
CCAGTAGTTACCTTGATGCTTTTGCAATCCACTTCGTTAAGATTGTGCTAATAATCAATACTATATGGTTATTAGCTCAACCGCAGAAACGTTAACTACGTGTTTGGTGCAATGGCCCTAGTCCGTTGTAGAGTTGCTAGCTTTACTTGTCGTTCCCGCTGCCTACGCCATGACTTACTACCACGTTTCGTTTGAGAATCCACTTACTTTTTACCTGCAAATTCAACTCATGGTGGAAGTGCCGACCGAGGCTGACGGCCCACTAACCTTGCAGTTGCCTGCCTGGCGCCCAGGGCGCTACGAGCTCCAGAATTTTGCCCAGAAGATTCAGCGCGTGGAGTGTAGCGATGCTGATACGGATGAGCCTCTCCCCTACCGCAAAACGACCAAGGACCGTTGGGAAATACCTGGCGCCGCGGGTCGTAGCATACGGGTGCGCTACAACTTCTACGCCCACCAGATGGACGCTGGCGGCTCGTGGCTTGATGCCACGCAGCTTTACTTAAACCCCGTACAGGCACTGCTGTATGCCGAAGGGCAGCAAAATGAGCCCTGCCAGCTGGCGCTGGTGCTGCCACCCGGCTGGCGGCTAGCCTGTGGTCTGCCCCAAGTAGCGCCCAACGTGTTGCAGGCCAGTAATTTTGACCAGCTAGCCGACTCACCACTCATTGCTAGCCCCACCATTGAGCACCAGCAGTACGAGGCGGGCGGCTTGCCCTTCCACGTGTGGGCACAGGGCGAAGATGCCGTAGTAGACTGGCCGCGACTACTAACTGATTTTAAGGCATTTTCGGAAGAGCAACTGGCCTTGTTCGGCGGCTTCCCGGTGGCGGACTATCACTTCCTGAACCTATTCTTGCCCTACAAGCACTACCACGGCGTGGAGCACCACAACTCGACGGTGATTGTGCTGGGGCCGGCCGAGTTGCTGATGGGTGAGGGGCTATATAAGGAGCTGCTGGGCGTGAGCTGCCACGAGTTGTTTCATACCTGGAACATCAAAGCCATTCGGCCGGCCGAGATGCAGCCGTATGACTACGCCCGCGAAAACTATTTCCGTACCTGCTACATTGCCGAGGGCGTCACGACGTACTATGGCGAGTACTTGCTGGCTCGCAGCCACGTGCGCACTCCGGCCCAGTATTTTGAGGAATTGAACCTAGTACTACGCAAGCACTACGATGATGCGGGTGGTCACAACTTGTCGCTGGCCGATGCCAGCATGGACCTTTGGCTCGATGGCTACAAGCCCGGCGTGCCCGACCGTAAGGTGTCGGTATACCACAAGGGCGCGTTGGCGGCGTTGCTGCTCGACCTCACTATCCGGCAGCTGCACGGCCACGCCCGCAGCCTCGATGATGTGATGCGGCGGCTATACGACGACTTTGGCAAAACCGGCATTGGCTACACCGAGGAGGACTACGCTCGGGTGGTGACGGAGGTGGCCGGCCGCAAAATGCAGGTCTATTTCGACAAATTTATCAACGGCACAGCGCCGTTGCAGGAGCCGCTAGATAGAGCGTTGCACACCGTGGGCTGCCAGCTAGTAGCCAGTGAAAACGTTTCGGCTTCGGAAGGCACCTTCGGTTTCCGCACCGTGGTGAAAAATGAGCGCACGGAGGTTACTTACATCTGGCCAGACTCGCCGGCGGCAACGGTTTTCACAGTCGACGACGAACTGGTAGCCGTCAATGGCCGCCGCGTCGATATGAATTTGCAGAGCCTGCTCAGCACGGGCAGCCCTTACTACGAAGTGGCAGTTTTCCGGCAAAACCGGCTGCTACTGGTGGAGCTAGCAGCGCAGGCGGGCGCGGCCTTTGGCACTCGCTACACGGTAAAGAAGCTAACCGAGGCGGATGAAACCCAGCGCGCTGGCTTCCAGAAGTGGCTAGGTTGGGAGCTTTAACCTAGTTAGCGCTTGCGGCTCACTCATCGCTTCCGGCTAGCCTTTCGAGGGCGGCCTTGAATTCGGGCGTGTCGTAGTCGGCCATGCCTTCGTGGCGATCGGCTACTCGGCCATCGGGAGTCAGGATGATGGTGGTGGGAATGGTAGCCGTATTGAATGGCGCTGGTAGTGGAGCGGCCGGAAAAAACACGGGTAGGATATAGCCCCGGCGCTTAAGCAAGGTGCGCGCCCGATTCGGGTTTTCATCCAGTGAAATAAGGACGAACGCGACTTTGGCCGTATCAACTTTTTGGTAAAGAGCCTGTAAACCCGGCATTTCGGCCAGGCAGGGCGGGCACCAGCTAGCCCACAGGTTGACCAGCACTACTTTGCCTTGGTAGCGCTGCAAAGTAGTGGGGCGACCATCGAGGGTGTATAGCGCTAGCGGATGCGGGTACGCGGCCGGGCTAGCTTGGCCCGGCGGCCGGGCAGGTAGCCGGGGCCGCCACAAACCCGTGCTGAGCAGACCCCGCTGCACCGTGCTCAGCACAACGGGCCGCAAATCAGTTAGCATTACTACCCCGAAAGCGGCCAGCAGCGAGCATTCCAGAATATTTTTACGAGAGACAGTCATCAATACCCAAAAGTGTGCGGCTAGCTTTAAAGTGCCAGCTGCTGTGAAGCTATTTCTCTGAACGTCTGCCTTTCTTATATAGGATTTACGCAACAAGGCGTTTGTCATTGCGAGCAACGCGAAGCAATCGCACCTAAACGACACCTGTCCAGCTCGTTCGGGTGCGATTGCCGCGCTCCACTTCGTTGCGCTCGCAATGACAAACGCCTTATTGCGTAAATCCTATTATAATCAAAGCCGGCCCGCCTACTAGGCACACCGGCTTTGACAGTTGCTTAGGCTACAGCTCGCCGGTAGGGCGAGTCGAGGTCACGTCACCAATAGTAGTGGTCGATAGCGAGATAGGCTGCGCCTGCGACGCTACTGTTTCGAGGCCACCGGCCCCCGTGAGATAGCGGTAGCTAACTCCTGCAATAGCGGCGCCCAGTAGTGGCGCCACCCAAAAGAGCCACAGCTGCTGCAACGCCAGCCCGCCTACAAACAGCGCGGGGCCGGTAGAACGCGCCGGGTTGACAGAAGTATTGGTAACCGGAATGCTAATGAGGTGAATAAGCGTGAGCGCCAGGCCAATAGCCAGCGGCCCAAAGCCTTTGGCGGCCCGGCGGTCGGTAGCGCCGAGGATGATGAACAGGAATAGCATCGTCATGACCACCTCGGTCAGTAGCGCGGCCGTCAGGTTGAAGCCGCCGGGCGAGCCAGCGCCGTAGCCGTTGGCGGCCAGGCCATTGGTAACTAAGCTGTAGGCTGGATTACCGCTGGCGATGGCGTACAACAGCCCGGCGCCCACGGCTCCGCCCAGTACCTGCGCCGCGATGTAGGGCAGCACGGTGCGCGGGCCCTGGCGGCCGGCCAGCCACAGGCCCACCGTCACGGCTGGGTTGAAGTGCCCACCCGAAATATGCCCGAACGCAAAAGCCATCGTGAGCACCGTGAGGCCAAACGCCAATGATACCCCCAGCAGCCCAATGCCGACGTGCGGAAACGCGGCCGCCAGCACAGCACTGCCGCAGCCGCCCAGCACCAGCCAAAAGGTACCCAGAAACTCGACGCCCAGGCGCTGGCCCAGGCTGGGCGGCAAGTAGTTTAGTAAGTCTTCGGAAAGAGAATCGAGTTCTTTCTGTAGAGGAGCAGTAGCCATAAAAGAGGCGAAATAAGAACGAAACCAAAATTGGTCGGCCTTATACGTCAATGGCTTGCTTACGGAGCTTACTTGCGAAAATATATTGGCGGGCCAGCTGCAGCTGGGCTAGTGGTGCAGCAGGTGCCCGATACGGGCGCTGGCCAGGGTGAGCACGCCACCCCAAAATAATGCGCTCCAAAGCATGTGCAGCAAGATGCGGGGGCGCGGCACGCCTAGCAGCGTGGCAATGACGGTGCCGCCAATGGGCGACAGCAAAATGGGCGTCAGAAAGGCAATACCACCCATCCCAAACCGCTTGAACACCTTGATAATATTGCGTGAGCGCTTGGAAAATACGGGCTCGCGCCGCAGCCGGCGCTGTAGCTGGCGGTGGCGCACCCAAGCCCGCCCAATCCCCGAAAACACGAACACGCTGGTCATCATACCCGCCACCGTCAGGGCCACCGTGGTCCAGAAACCCAGGCCCATACTGCTGCCGGCTAGCGGGCCACCCAGAAACTTAACCGTACTGAGTAGAAAAACCGAAGCGTACTTGGCAACTGAAGGAAGCACTGGAGAAAAATAAATGGCAAGCCAAAAACGATCGACTAGCTCGGCAAAAATACCTGGTTTCACTTACGCAAACTCCCGGCGCTAGGTAACCCGGCCGGGGCGGCGCAGTCTAGGCCACTACCGTGCCGAGATTAGCTAGCTAGAGCTTACTGCCAAAAGCGAGGTCGCCGGCATCACCCAGGCCCGGGATAATATAGGCCTGACCATTAAGCTTTTCATCGACGGCGGCCAGCCACAGCGTCGCTTCCGGAATTTCTCCCATTACGTAAGCCACTCCTTCGGGCGAGGCAATAACGGCCGCAATGTGCACCTGGCGGGGCGTGCCGAAGCGCAGCATGGCCCGGTAGGTTTGCACGAGGCTCTTACCGGTGGCTAGCATCGGGTCGGCCAGTATTAGCACCCGCTCGTCGAGGCGCGGGGCCGAGAGGTAGTCGAGCTGCACCTGCACCTGGGCCGTGCCTTCGATGCGGTAGGCCGCCGCAAAGGCGCTCGGCGACTGGTCAAAATAATTTAGAAAACCCTGGTGAAACGGCAGGCCGGCCCGCAGCACCGTGGCCAGCACCGGGAAGTCGCGCAGCAGCTGGCTCGGAGCCGTGCCGAGCGGCGTTTGCACGGCCTGGGGCGTGTAGCTCAGCTGCGCGCTGATGCGGGTGGCAATAATCTCGCCCAGGCGCTGTAAGTTGCGCCGAAAGCGCAGGCTGTCTTTTTGAATATCCACGTCGCGCAACTCGGCCAAAAAATGATTGGCGATACTGGGCTCGGCGCACACGACATGCAAGCGCTCGGAGGTAGCGGATGCGGTCGTAGCGGTAGCATCAGGGAGGTTCAGGGGCGCATCCATGTTGAGAACGAGTATTTTCGGGTGAAAGTCAGGGTGGGATAGCCGACGGGCCGCGCCCCGAAGTTGGCGAAGAAACGCCCAATAGCTGGCAAATTTCCTCCTTCAAAGTCCAGCACTTGCCCCGGCCGCCCCGCGTGCCGCCGCACGGCCGCATCGACCAGTAGCAGCGGCGCACCCGCCGCCCGCCCCGCCGCCGAAGCCGCCGCAAACAAATAAATAATTCCTCCGGCATGGCGTACAAACAGCGCGCCGGCCAGTAGCTCGCTGCTCGTCGGGTGGCGCACTTGGTACAGCTCGGCGAGCCCACGCGTCTGGGCCGCCGCGGCGAGCCGGCGCAGCGGTGCGTAGTGGCGCGGCTGCAACCCCGTGGCGGCCGTGCTCCGGTAGCTCAGGAATAGCTGAATCAATTCCTCTGTTGCCAGCCCCGTCGTAACGCGCAAGGGCTGCGGGGCAGCCTCGTTATTTCGCAGGCGGCGGCGGTAGTCGGCCGTATAGCCGCGATAAAGCTCCGCGTAGCTAGCCCCAAGGTCGAGGTGAAACGTCAAGCGCTCGGCTACTGCAAAGCCGGGCGGCACGCTACCTAGTGGTTGGCTAGCGGGCGGCTGCTGCTGGTAAAACTGCGCGCATTTTTGGGCTACTACTGCCAAGTACTCGGCCAGGTCGCGGCGCTGGCTGGCGGCAGTCAGCACCAAGCCCAGCTGCTGCGTAAATAATGGCTGGTAGCCCACCCAGCCGCACAGTCGCCACTTGAGCGGCAGCGGTAATAGCGAATGGTACTCACCGCCCGGCCCTAGCTCGACTACGGCCCGCCAGCGACCCGCCGTGGCGACCAGCCACCACGCCTGGACGTAGGGCGGCGCACCGGGGCTGGCCGCCACGCAGGCGTCCCAGCGGGCAAGGTCGAGGTCAGAAAAAGAGAGTAGGCGCAGCACGGCTAGCAGGTGGCCCAGAGTAGTGGGCCAGCCCAAAGGTCGGGCCGAAAGCCAGCACGGCGGCGGCCGACGTAATTTTGCAGGGCCTGCCCCGTTTGGGTAGTTTTTAATTTGATGAAATACTACCTTTTCCCCTTTTGTGGGCTGCTAGCGGGCCAGGCGCTGGCGCAGACGCCCACCGCGCCGCCGACGCCTAACTCGGCTAACTGGTATATTTTTGATAAGCCACTGCCTGAAAATAAGGTCGATAAAAAAGATTTAAAAGAGATTCAGGAAGTTAAAACGCCGGCTAGCCCGGCCCCGGAGACCGCGGCAGCCCCGGCTACGGCGCCCCCTACCCCTGTAGCGCCGCCGGCCCGGCCCACAGCAGCGCCCCGCCCACGCGAGGCCCGGAGCTACGAGTACCAAGGTGCGCTCTACGTGCCGCTCGACCCCAACACCTACCGGCTCATCGACCGCTACGCCATCAAGTACGGGCCCGACTCGCTGCAAGACCCGCACACCAGCGCCCGGCCCTATACCCGCGCCGCCTCGGCCCACCTCGGCGAGCGCCTGCTGGGCGGCGACAGCCTGCTGTACAGCCAGGGTGCGCTGTCGCGCGCCGACCGCTTTAATGCGCAGTACTTACTGAAGGATAACTGGATGTTTTCGGCCCGCGGCGATAGCTTGAACGAGAGCAAGCAGCCGATTCTCACCTACTTCTACCGCGACCAAACCGATCTCTACCACGTTCAAACCAAAGACTTTGTCTTTCGCCTCAATCCGGTATTGCTGCTGCAAGGCGGCACCGAGGGCGGCAGCGCCAACACCATCGGCGGCCTCCGCTACGTGAATACGCGCGGCGCGGCGTTTGAGGGGCTTATCGACCAGCGGCTAGGGTTCTACGGCTTTTTTACGGATAACCAGGAAGCCGTGCCGGGCTGGGTGCAGAACCGCATGATGCGTGATGACTTACCGGGCGCGCCCGTGGCACCGCACGAGGGCTACACCAAGACTTTTAAGACCAGCGGCAACGCCTACGATTTCTTCACGGCGCGGGGCGGCATCACGTACGCGGCTACCAAGCACATCAACGTGCAGTTTGCCCACGACCGCAATTTTATTGGCAATGGGTACCGCTCGCTGATTTTATCGGACTTCAGCGCGCCGTACTTTTTTCTGAAGCTTAATACCCGGGTTTGGAGATTCAATTACCAGAACCTGTTCGCCGAGCTCAATGCCCAGCGTGAAAACGTCGACCAGGTGTACCCTAAGAAATACCTGGCGCTGCACCACCTGAGCTTCGACGTGACCAATAACTTCAACATTGGCGTGTTTGAATCGGAAGTATCGGGCGGGCCGGGGCGCGGGCTGGAAATCCAGTACCTGAACCCGGTTATTTTCTACCGGGCTATCGAGCAGCAAGTTGGCTCGGCCGATAACGCCTTGCTGGGCCTCGACTTCAAGTGGAATATCCAGCACCGCGGCCAGCTTTATGGCCAACTGGTACTGGACGAGTTTAAGCTTAAGGAAATCTTGGCCGGCAACGGCTGGTGGGCTAATAAGCAAGCTTTTCAGCTCGGCGGCAAGCTTCTCGATGTGGCCGGCGTGCGCAACCTCGACTTGCAAGTGGAGTTCAATTACATCCGCCCCTTCACCTACGAGCACGAAAACATTTATACCAATTACCAGCACTACCAGCAGCCGCTGGCCCACCCCATGGGCGCCAACCTCATGGAGATCCTGGCTGTGCTCAGCTACCAGCCCCTACCCCGCCTCAACCTGGTAGCCAAGGCTTTCTATACCGTGCAAGGCCTTGATGCCCAAGCGCCCAATGGCATGAATAACTACAGCGGCAACAACGTGCTGCTCTCGTACAATACCCGCCCCATTGATGCCGCTACGGGCAACCAAGTAGAGTATGGCTACCGCGTCGGCAATGGCGACCGGAGCACACTCCTCCACGCCGACTTCACGGCTACGTACCAGCCGCGCCTCAACCTGTTTTTGGATGCCACGCTCATCGCCCGCCACCAGACCCTCGACCAGCCAACCTACTACGGCACCGTGGCCGGCAACGAAGTCTACGCCTCGCTAGCTGTGCGTTGGAACATCGCTCAACGCCTGCACGAGTTTTAAGCCATGCCCAACCTTAGGCTTCTATCATATCGGGCTAACTAAGCCTGACAAACGGGTTCAAAAGGCTTATTTTAGTCATGAATACTTACCTCCGCCTGCTGCGTTTTGCCCGGCCCTACGGCGACTTCTTGCCGCTGTACATCGTGTACGCCACGCTGGGCATTTTCTTCGGCATTGCCAATTTCACGTTAGTCATTCCGCTGCTCAACGTGCTGTTTGGCACTACCGATAACCACACGGCCATTGCCCCCGCTACGCTGCCGCATTTTTCGCTGACTATCAGCTACATCGAGCAGGTTTTCAACTTTTACTTCTCTAAAATAATGGTGGCGCGGGGCAAGCAGGGCGCGCTGGCCTACGTGTGCGGAGTCATCATTGTATCGGTGTTTTTTAGCAACGTATTCCGCTATCTGGGGCAGCGGCTGCTAACGAAAGTGCGCGCCCGGGTGGTACAAAACCTGCGTGGCGCGCTCTACGACCGCATTCTCGATCTAGAGCTGGGCTACTTCTCCAACGAGCGCAAGGGCGACCTGATGTCGCGCCTCACTAACGACGTGCACGAGGTCGAAATCTCGGTGGTGAATACGGTCACCGCCGTTTTTAAGGAGCCGCTGACCATCGTGGGTTTCTTCGTCATTTTGTTCACGATGTCGGCCAAGCTCACCATTTTTACGCTGGTGCTGCTGCCCATTTCGGGCGGCATCATCGCCAGCGTGGCCAAGCGCTTGCGGCGGCAAGCCGCGCTCAGCCAGAGCACGCTCGGCTCGATGCTCTCCGTGATTGATGAGACGCTGGGCAGCATCCGGGTCATCAAGGGCTTCAATGCACAGGCTTACATTCGGAGTAAGTTTCAGGCCCAAAACGACCAGTACGCCCGCACCACGCAGCTCATCGACAATACCCGCGACTTGGCGTCACCATTTTCCGAGTTTGCGGGCGTGGCAGTAGTAGCCGGGCTGCTCTACTACGGCGGCTCGCTGGTGCTAAACGGCGAGGCTGAGTTAACCGCCTCGGCTTTCATTACTTACATTATTCTTTTCTCGCAGATTCTGGTGCCCGCCAAGGCACTTTCGGGCGCGTTCAGCAACATTCAGCGCGGGCTGGTGGCTGGTGAGCGCGTGCTGCGCGTTGTCGACACCGAGCCGACCATCCGCGACCGGCCCGGAGCCGCCGTGCTGCCCGACTTCGAGCAGCAGATTGAGCTGCGCGACGTGAGCTTTAGCTACGGCGACGCGCCGGTGCTGCTCGACCTCAACCTTACCGTAAAAAAAGGGCAGACCATAGCGCTCGTCGGCCCCAGCGGCGGGGGCAAAAGCACGCTCGCCGACCTGCTACCGCGCTTTTACGACCCTGCGGCGGGCCAAGTGCTCATCGACGGCCACGACATTCGGAGCTGTACCCTGCACTCGGTGCGGGCGCAGATGGGCATCGTCACGCAGGAGAGTATCTTGTTTAACGACACGATTTACAACAACATCAAATTCAACACCGAGGCTAGCGAGGCCGAGGTAATCGCCGCTGCCCGCACGGCCAACGCGCACGAGTTCATCATGCAGTCGCCCGACGGCTACCAGACTGTAATTGGCGACCGGGGCGGGCGCCTTTCGGGCGGCCAGCGCCAGCGCCTGAGCATTGCCCGCGCCATCCTGCGCAACCCGCCCATCCTCATCCTCGACGAAGCCACCTCGGCCCTCGATACCGAGAGCGAGAAGCTGGTGCAGGAAGCCCTTACGCGCCTTATGGCCAGCCGCACGTCGCTCGTTATCGCCCACCGACTCAGCACGGTGCGCCACGCCGACGAGATCATCGTGCTCCAGCACGGCCGCATCGTGGAGCGCGGCACCCACGATGCGCTACTGCAGCGCGACGGCGGCCTCTACCAGCGCCTGAGTCAGCTGCAGACCAACGCCGCGCTGGTGTAGCGCCCGACGGAGATAGCATCGGCACCGCCCCATTTTTTTCCTATCTTTCGGCCTCCATCAATTCCTTTGCTCCATGCTTGCCCTCAAACGCGTTGTCACCGTAGCCGTGATGGTCTATCTGCTGCTGGCACTTCTATTTCTGCTGTTTCCCGCAGTACGCACGAGTATCGCCGAGCTAGGGTCGGGCGTTTCGCCCACCGATAACGAGCGCAATTTTTTCTACGTGCTGTCTTTCATCGGCGTCGTGGTGCTGGCGCTGCACTTAATCACGGAGAACATCGACAGCAGCGTTTTGCGCAGTACCGTCAGCAAGCAAGACAACCGCATTAACGAGCTGAAAGCCAATCTTTACGACGCACAGCAGCGCTCCACCACGGCTATTCCGGCTAGCTCTACCGGCCCAGCCGTGAGCTACCCCACCGCCGCCGAAGCCGCCCAACGCGACGAGCGCCCGACCACCGGCCCCGCAGCTACCCCGACTACTTACTAAGCTCGTTTCGTGTCCGATTCTGTTTCCGCTACTTTGCCCGGCCTCATCCAAGCCGAGCTCAGCGAAGCCCGCACCGTGCTCGACCAGTTTTTGGCCGATGATACCAACCTCGCCCGCATTGCGCAGGCCGCCGAGCTGATGGCCGCCAGCCTTAGAGGCGGGGGCAAAATCCTGACTTGCGGCAACGGCGGCAGCCTCTGCGATGCCCAGCACTTTGCCGAGGAGCTCAGCGGCCGCTACCGCCAAGACCGCCCCGCGCTGGCCGCCATCGCCCTCACCGAAGCCTCGCACCTGACGTGCGTGGCCAACGACTACGGCTTCGAGTTTGTGTTCAGCCGCTTTGTGCAGGCGCTGGGCCGGCCCGGCGATGTGCTGCTCGCCATCAGCACCAGCGGCAATTCGCCCAATGTCCTCAACGCTGCCGAAGCTGCCCGCGCTGCCGGTATGCAAGTCGTCAGCCTCACCGGCAACGATGGCGGGCAGCTGGCCGGCCTCAGCGATGTGGAAATTCGGGTGCCGCACTTCGGCTTCGCCGACCGCATCCAGGAAGTGCACATCAAGGCGATTCACATTATAATCATGCTGATCGAGAAGCTGGTGGCGTAGGCTCCCTTTGAACGTCGGGCTTAGCCAGCGTTCTTTGCGAAGAAAATTGTTATCCCAAGAATATGCTAACCAAAGTATTCGGCTCGGCCGTCCAGGGCGTGAACGCCTACACCATCACGATTGAAGTGCTGGTGTCCGCCGGAACGAATTTCTACGTGGTAGGCCTTCCCGATAATGCCATCAAGGAAAGCCAGCAGCGCATCGAGTCGGCGCTGAAGCTGCGCGGCTACCGGATGCCGCGCACCAAGGTGGTGGTAAACATGGCCCCGGCCGATATTCGTAAGGAAGGCGCAGCCTACGACTTGCCCATTGCGCTGGGTATTTTGCACGCTTCGCAGCAGCTAAGCACCGAAGGGCTAGCCGACTACGTTATCATGGGCGAGCTGGCGCTCGATGGTATGCTGCGGCCCATCAAGGGTGTGCTGCCAATTGCTATCCAGGCCCGCAAAGAAGGTTTTAAAGGTATTATTCTGCCCAAGGAAAACGCTCAGGAAGCTGCCATCGTCAATAACCTCGACGTGATTCCGGTCGAGTCGATGCAGCAGGCTATCGACTTCTTCGAGGGCCGCGAAAGCATTGAGGCCGTGCACGTTGACACGCGCGACATCTTTCAGCACACTGCCAACCAGTACGCGGCCGACTTTGCCGACGTGCAGGGCCAGGAGAACATCAAGCGGGCGCTGGAAATCGCGGCGGCCGGCGGCCACAATGTCATCATGATTGGCCCGCCCGGCGCTGGCAAAACCATGCTAGCCAAACGATTGCCCACCATCTTGCCGGCCCTGAACATGCAGGAGGCGCTTGAAACTACCAAGATTCACTCGGTGGCGGGTAAGCTGGGCACCGGCCAGGGCCTCCTCAACAAACGGCCCTTTCGGGCGCCGCACCACACTATTTCGGACGTGGCGTTGGTAGGCGGCGGAAGTAACCCGCAGCCAGGGGAAATTTCGCTTTCACACAACGGCGTGCTGTTTCTCGACGAGCTGCCCGAGTTTAAGCGCACCGTGCTGGAGGTGATGCGCCAGCCGCTGGAAGAGCGGCGCGTCACGATTTCGCGGGCGAAGGTGAGCATTGACTTTCCAGCCAATTTTATGCTCATTGCCAGCATGAACCCTTGCCCGTGTGGCTATTACAACCACCCCGACAAGGAGTGCGTGTGCGGCCCCGGTGTGGTGCAGAAGTACCTCAACAAAGTATCGGGGCCGCTGCTCGACCGCATCGACCTGCACGTGGAAGTAACGCCCGTCACCTTCGACCAGATGACGGCGACGCGCAAGGCCGAAACCAGCCACGATATTCAGCAGCGCGTGGAAAAAGCCCGCGAGGTGCAAACCCAGCGTTTTACCGAGCACGCCGACGTACATTCCAACGCCATGATGCCGTCGCAGATGGTGAAGGACATTTGCCAAATCAGTGACGCTGGCCGCCTGCTGCTCAAAACGGCGATGGAGCGCCTGGGCCTGAGTGCCCGCGCCTACGACCGCATCCTGAAGGTAGCCCGCACCATCGCCGACCTCGCTGGCACCGCCGATATTCAGATCCAGCACTTGGCCGAAGCCATTCAATACCGCTCTCTCGACCGCGAAGGCTGGGCTGGCTAGCCTAGTGAGTAAGATAATTCGTACGTTGTGGCATGGCCCAGCTCCCGCATTCGCTCGACTATATCCGCCAGGTAGTGACGGACTATTTTGCCAATAAACCCGTGCGCAGAGTCGAGGCATTTGGGTCGTACGCCCAGGATGAGGCTACCGAGGAGTCAGATTTGGATTTGCTGCTGACGATGGAGCAGCCGGTCGGTTGGGAGTTCACAGACTATGCCCATGATCTGGAAGCACAACTGGGAATTAAAGTTGATGCGGGCACCGCTGTGTCGGATTATATGATGCGCTACATTAAAAAAGATCTGCAAACACTGTATAAGTGCCACCAGAAAGTGGCCGCAGGCGCCGATTTAATCCAGCAACTTGGCCCCAATGCCAGTGTATAAATCTTTAATCAAGCCCCTGCTATTCAAGCTCGATGCCGAGCGGGCGCACCACCTTGTTTTTGATAACCTAAAGCGCGCCGCGCGCTTGCCCGGTGCTTCCGCAGCGCTGCGAGGCCTCTACGACTACCAGCATCCTGGCTTGGCGCGGGAGGTTTTTGGGCTGAAGTTTGCCAACCCGGTGGGGCTGGCGGCGGGCTTAGATAAAAACGCCGTGTTCACCGATGAGCTCGCCACGCTAGGCTTCGGCTTCGTGGAAATTGGCACCGTGACGCCCCGGCCGCAGCCTGGCAACCCGCAGCCGCGCCTGTTTCGGCTACCCGCCGATGAGGCGCTCATCAACCGCATGGGCTTTAACAACGACGGGGCAGCGGTCGTAGCGGCCCGCTTGCGCCAGCGGCGCAACCGCCAGCTCATTATCGGGGGCAACATCGGCAAGAACAAGGATACGCCCAACGAACGGGCCGGCGACGACTACGTGGCGGCGTTTGAAGCGCTGGCCGAGGTGGTCGATTATTTTGTGGTCAACGTGAGCTCACCCAATACGCCGGGGCTGCGCGAGTTGCAGGATAAGGCGCCGCTTATCAAGCTCTTGCAGCAGGTACAGGAGAGAAACCTGGCTCGCCTTACTCCGCGGCCCCTACTCCTCAAAATAGCGCCCGACCTTACCGATGCGCAGCTCGACGACATTCTCGAAATAGCCCGCGAAACCCATCTCAGCGGCCTGGTGGCTACTAACACTACCATTGCCCGGCCCGGCAGCTTGCGTACCCCGGCTGCTACCGTGGCTAGCCACGGGGCGGGCGGGCTCAGCGGGCGCCCCTTGCGCGAGCGCGCTACGGAGGTGATTCGCTACCTGCACCAGCGCAGCCAGGGCCAGCTGCCTATTATCGGGGCCGGTGGCATTCACTCGGCTCACGATGCGCAGGAGAAGCTAGCGGCCGGTGCGGTCTTGGTGCAGCTGTACACCGGGTTTGTGTACGAAGGCCCCGGTCTGGTGCGCCAAATCAACGAGTCGCTACTCGCTGCCAGCTGATTACCAGCCCATACTAGGCAGCTAAGCCTTATCCGGCTGAATGCGCAATTCCACTATTTCGGCCAGCGGCCGGCCCTGCCGAAAGCGCGCTTTGTAGCGCTGCTGCACCCATACCAGGGGAGGAACCATCACGAGTGTAGGCCACAAAAAATTCCAGGGCCAGGGGATGAACGTGAGGCTAGTAGCCGAAAAGGCCGATACCGCGGCACTGTAAACCCCGCTATAATATGCAGATAGCGAGTGTAGTGCAGGAAAGTAGCCATGGTACCAACGAGCTCAGAGAAATGATGCTCACAGGGTCGAGAAGGCTAATCTATACTTGCCACTAGTTGTTACCGAAGCCGCTTTTTCTGCTGCCCAGGCCGCTCAAATAGCTGCTGAAAAGCTCGCTGCTCGGCTACTGCCATCCCGTTACGAGCGGCCGCTGAGCTAGCCGCACGCCTACTTTAAACTCAATAACGTCGGCCGTGGCCCGGTGCGCTTTCAAATCAATGGCGCCAAAAAGCAGGTTGGTAAACTGGTATTTCAGGCCCAGCCGCTCGTAGTAGATGGGGTTCGACTTGTAGGGATTATAAAAGTATACCCCCAGATGTGCCACGAAGGCTAGCCGCCCAAACAACAGTTCGTGCCCCACAAAGGCGCTGGCTTTTTTAACGTCGGGCAAGTGGTCCTGGCGGCGGGCCGTATCGCGTAGCACTGCCAGCAACGAGCGGTCATAAAACCCTTCTACGCCTACCAGCAGATTGCTTTTGCGGCTCACGCGCTGGCCAACTGCCAGGGTTACTGAGTTTACGAGGTAGTTGGTGGGGTCGCCGCCGGTGCGCTGCTTCGAGCCCAGGCTAGTGCTGAGATAGGCAAACTTTTGGCCTGTATCGGTGGGCACGGCAGCTACGCTGGGTGCCACGGGTGCGGGCCGACGCTGGTGGTAGTTGAGCCCCAGCAATAGCGTCGGCAGGTTGATGCCGAAGTTAGGCTTTGCCGAGCCACCATTGGAATAGTGGTTGAGCCCTAGCGCCAGCAACACGCCCAGGTGCTGGCTCACGGCTACGTCGTACTCCACGCGCATTTGTAGCGTAGCGTTGAGCGGCGAGCCGATAAAAGTGTTTTTGCGGTTGGTTTGCAGGTCGTAGGACTCGGTAAAATACGCGAGCCCCGTACCCAGGCGAAAGCTAACATCCTGGCGCGGAGTGCGTAGCAGTGCCTTGCTCAGGTACACGCTAGCGGCATAGCTTTGGCCCAAGATGGGGTTGTGATAGTCGTAGTAAATCAACGCCAGCCCAACTTTAGGGTACTTATACCAGCTGTGCCAAGGGGCGCTGCCGGTAGTTTGGCGTTGCACGTTCATTTCCAGGCCGGTAGGATGTGAGGCCACCAAGTGGCTTACCGCAGCGGTATGACTGATGATGCTGGCCCCTTGCGCATAAGCGCCCCAAATAAAAGGAGCCGCCGGAGCCCGCCGCACCGCTGAATCTGCAAAATTAATTTGCTGCGCCTGGCCAGGATATAATGGCCCCAGCATACTCAGCAACAGGATAGCTCTAAGCAAGTGAGATTGAAAACGATGCACTACATAGCCCAATCGGCGCATAAAAAAACGGACCAGCCTAGCTCAAAGCTACGGGAGCGCGCACGCTTATTTACCTACTCAGCCCAAGCCCAAATTTCATTCAAAATGCAAACCTAACCTGCTCATGGGCTGTATAAGGCGCATTGCCGGCTGACTTACCCTACTTCATTATTTATAGCCGGAGTTACTTATTAAATTTTCAGACATGAAAAAAATCATTCTTTCTTTGGCTATGCTCGCTGGCTTTGCTGGCGCTGCTAATGCACAAACTGGCATTAAGTACGGTGTTAAAGGCGGTTTTAACCTGAGCTCGTACACGGGCGGCGGTGACATCGGATCGAGCACGGGCTGGAAGCCTGGTTTCGCAGCTGGTGTACTGGTGAATTTTGGCTTCACCGACTTGCTTTCTTTGCAAATTGAGGGTTTGTATTCACAGAAAGGCGTTTTCATTAGCCAAGCCAATTATACTACTCCGAGTGCTACTTTGGCGCCTTACAATGGCCAGCAGTATCGCTCGACGCTGGGCTATATCGACGTACCAGTATTGCTGAAATTTACCACTGGCGAATATGGCAAAGGCTTGTTCTTCGACTTTGGCCCACAGGCTAGCTTTGCCCTCAGCGACCGTGAGTTTTTCCGCCCCCAGGGTGAGAAGGCTGGCAGCCCTAAAGAAGTTACCGTTTACAACAGTCGTGAGCGTTTAGTGCCCGTGGGCATTGGCTACGTAGGTGGCATTGGCTACCAGATTACGAGTGGCCTAGGTATAGAGGCCCGCTACACCGGCGACTTCTCTAATGTTTATAAAGATGGTTTTGGCGCGGGCAGCGCTCCTCTGCGCGGCGACAACAACTTCCACAACGGCGTATTCCAATTCCAGGTAAGCTACCTGTTTGGTGGCAAAAAATAGGTGTTCCCTTGACCGCCACAACAGCTTAAAAAGCCGGCCTCCTCCTTGGAAGCCGGCTTTTTGCGTGAATGAAGTATTCGGTAGTAAGCTTCGGCAATGCGTTGGATAACCAGTTGCTTGCGCCCACTGCTAGCTTGTCCACTCGCGGCTAGCCAGCTCTCCAGTGGTTAGTAGGCCCGGCGGCCGCCGTAGCTTTGCTGGCACAACATTCGTTATTTTTCCTTGATGAAAAAACCTCTTCTTCTATTGCTGGCTGGTCTGCTTGGCTTTAGCACCGTGGCGCAGGCACAATACCGTGGGCGCGGCGGCAATGTATCGCTTGGTCTCAAGGCCGGCGCTTCGCTCACTGACTTCGCGGGCAAGGATTTTGAAAGCCTTTATGATAGCCGTTTTGGCTTCCATGCGGGGATATTTGCCAATATTGGCTTTGCCAAGCTATTCGCCTTCCAACCGGAGTTGCTATACTCGCAAAAGGGTGCCAGCAACCACGGCAATCACGATGCGGGCATTCGCATGCACTACATTGATGTACCATTGGCTTTTCATGTCAATACCGATGGCTTTTTCTTTGAAGCTGGCCCGCAAGTTGGCTTCTTAATAGCAGCTAAAGCGGAATCTGGTAGCCTGTCAGTTGACATCAAGGACAGTTATAAATCCGTTGACTTTGGCTATCTCGCGGGCTTAGGTTATCAACTCAAGCACGGCCTCGGAGTAGGACTGCGCTACAACGGTGCGTTTACTAACTTCCCCAACTCTGTGACCTTTGGCAATACGACATCGCAACTACGCGCCCGCAATAGCGCATTTCAACTCTACGCTACGTACTCATTTAATTAGCGATCCTGCTTCGCTTTGAAGCACCAAAATAAAAGGGCCGGTTCTGGGTAGAACCGGCCCTTTTACTGCATAGCGCTTATCTACTGCTGCGCCGCCGCGTATTCGCGGTAAAACTCGGGGATGGTTTCGATACCTTTCAGGAAGTTGAAGATGCCGAAGTGCTCATTGGGCGAGTGGATGGCATCGGAATCGAGGCCGAAGCCCAGCAGTACCGAATCGAGGCCCAGCTCGGTCTTGAACATGGCCACGATGGGAATAGAACCACCGCCGCGCATGGGCACCGGTTTTTTGCCAAACGTGGTTTCGAGGGCGCGGGCCGCGGCGCGGTAGGCGGCCGAGTTGGTAGGTGTCACTACGGGCTCGCCGCCGTGGTGCGGCGTTACTTTCACCGTAATGCCAGCCGGAGCAATGCGCTCAAAATGCTTTTGGAAAAGCGCCGTTATTTCGTCGCTGGTTTGGTGCGGCACAAGGCGCATCGAGATTTTGGCGTAGGCCTTGCTGGCAATCACCGTTTTGGCGCCTTCACCGGTGTAGCCACCCCAGATGCCATTTACATCGAGCGTGGGCCGAATGCTGGTTCGCTCGGGCGTGGTATAGCCCACCTCGCCCACGGCCGCGGGCAGGCCGATGCTCGCCTCAAACTCGGCTTCGGAGAAGGGAGCCTGGGCCATTTCGGCGCGCTCGGCCGCACTCAGCTCGTCCACCTTATTGTAAAATCCTGGGATGGTGATGCGGCGGTTAGCATCGTGCAGGCTGCTAATCATGTCGCAGAGGGCATTGATGGGGTTCATAACGGCCCCGCCATAGAGGCCCGAGTGCAGGTCGCGGTTGGGGCCCGTCACTTCTACCTCGTGGTAGCTGAGGCCGCGCAAACCGACTTCAATGCTCGGCACATCATTGGCCAGAATACCAGTGTCGGAGATAAGAATAACGTCGGCCCGGAGCTTGTCCTTATTCTCTTTGACGAAGATGGCCAGGTTATTAGAACCTATTTCTTCTTCGCCTTCAAACATAAACTTTATATTACACGGGGCGCCACCCTGGCCAGCGCGCAGCATCATTTCGAGGGCTTTGACGTGCATGTACACCTGACCTTTGTCGTCGCAGGCGCCGCGGGCGTAGATTTTCTCGTCCTTGATGACTGGCTCAAACGGCGGCGACGTCCACAGCTCGTAAGGGTCAGCGGGTTGCACATCGTAGTGGCCATACACCAGCACCGTGGGCCGATTGGGGCCCGCAAAGCATTCGCCATACACGATCGGGTTGCCGGCCGTGGAGCAAAGCTCCACGTTGGTGGCGCCAGCTTCCATTATCTTATCCTTCAGAAAGTTAGCGGCCTGCAGCACATCATCGTGAAACTTGGGGTCGGCCGAAACCGAAGGAATGCGGAGCCAATCGAGCAACTCTTCCAAAAACCGATTTTGGTGCTGCGTGATGTAAGCGGGTATGGGCATAAGGCGAGGAAAAGAATAATTGATACCGTAAAAGTAGGCGCTAGCTTGGTGGCTAACCGGCTAGCTCGGCCTGGGTCTGCGCTAGCTCTTACAGCTGCCCCTAACGCTTACTACTTGAAGATGTGGCTAGCCAGCGCGCTACCGGCCCAGGGGACTATTGCGCCAAAAATTTACTTATCGCTTACCCCATAACGGAACCCGGCTCTCGGTGCGGGCCCGCAGGCGCCCGATATTAGCCCGGTGCGTGTAAATGAGCATGGCCGCCAGTAGAAACCCAAACCAGACTTGCAGGCTGTTAGCCGGCCGAAAAGCGGGCAGCAACTGGAGCAAGGCGAAAGCCACGCCGGCCGTCATGCTCGAAAGCGACACGTAGCGCGTAGTGCTCAGCACTGCCAAAAAAACCAGTAGCGCCACGCCCACGGTAGCCGGCGCAATGGCGAGCATCATCCCCAGGATAGTAGCCACGCCCTTGCCACCCCGAAACTGGGCCAGCACCGGGTAGATGTGCCCCACCACGGCAAGTATGCCGCAGGCCAGCCGGAAATAAAACAGATTTTCGGGCGCGATAACCCCCTGGCTCAGCAGCCAGTTGGGCAGGAAATAAGCGGCGGCAAAGCCTTTGAAGGCATCGAAAAGCAACACAAAAGTGCCCGCTTTTTTGCCGAGCACCCGAAACGTATTGGTAGCTCCCGCATTGCCCGAGCCGTGCTCGCGAATATCGGCCAGATTGAAAAACCAGCGTCCTACCCACAGCGCCGTCGGGATGGAACCAAGCAAATAGGCGGCCAGCAGCGCCAGAGTGATAAACAGCATGGGGCAAAAGTAAGATACCCCGGAGGTTGGCTCCGGGGTACCGCTGGGCACTACTTAAGAATCGCCGAAAGGGTCTTCCTCACCTTTCTTCTTTTTCTTTTTCTTGGCCGGGTCAGGCGCGGGCTCGGCATTGGGGTCGGGCGTGGCTTCCTGCACCTTTTCCTTCTTCTTAGCCGGGGCGGGCGCTACGGTGGGGGCTACCTCGCTATCGCCCAGCGGATCATTATCCTTGGCCTTTTTCTTTTTCTTCGCCGGCTCCGGGGCGGGCTCCTCTGTGGCTGCTTCCACCTTCGCCTTTTTCTTTTGAGCGGGTTCGGCAGCCGGGGCGGCGATGATTTCGCCATCACCGAAGGGGTCGTTATCCTTCCCCTTTTTCTTCTTTTTGGAAACTTCAGTCGGCGGCTCACTCGGCGCGTTAGGGTCGGCAGCCGGGTCGTCGGCAGCTTCGTCGGGCTTGCGCTTCTTATTTTTCTTGGCTTCGATGGCGGCAGCAGCGGCTTCTTCCTCGGCCGCTTTTTCCTGGGCCAGCTTTTCCTCAAGGGCCGCATTGGCTTTGCGGCGGGCTATTGTTTCCTTATCCGACTCGTTGAGGTAAGTGCGGCGGAAGCGCGTGCGGAAAGCCTCTACCTCGTCGAGGTCACCCACGAAGACCCCATATTGAGTCGCCGTATTGTAATCATACTTGGCCTTCGAGCTAATGGCATAGTCGTACTTTTCGTCGAGCGATTGCGTGACGAGCACGTTCTTCTCAAACCGGAAGTAGTAGAATAGGCCGGGCGAAGGCTCCAGGTACAGCTCCACGTAGTCTTGGCCATCTACGCGCTTCACTTCGAGCAGGCCATCCATGAGCGCATTAAAAGGCTGCTTGCCCACGCCACCCAGCCCCAGGCGCCCCACCGAGTACCAGGCGCGCTCTTTGGCGCTCCAGCGCAAGTCAACCCGGTTGATAACCAACGTGCTCAAAAACTTGGGCGACAGCTTCTGGAGGGCGTCGGGGGCCGCACCCATTTTGTGGTCGGCAAAGCTGCGGGCGGCCTGGTTGCCTCCCACTTGAGCAATGTTGAAGAGGTCATCGGGCGCGCCACTAATGGCCTCGGCCGAGTTTTTGGTAAGCTTGGTCATACCGGCGGTCAAGGCCTCCAACCCTTTGATGGGCATTGCAATGTCGAAGCCCAGCAGGGCGTGCATCCGGTAGGCAGCCGAGTCGGGATGGGCCGTGCCCACCGCGGCCCCCGTAACGGTAAAGTTTTTCTCGGTGGCCAGCAGCTTGAGCGGACCGCGCCAGGTCAGGTTATCCGTATTTTCGGCAAAGGTGAGGTTGGCCCCTTCGTACTGATTAGGGTCGGTAAAATCGGCCCGGGTGAGCGAGTAAATGCCGCTCTTAGTATCGTAGCGCAGCGTACCATCAACCTGGAAAATCGGGTGGTCGGCGGCCGCCGCGAGCGTTCCAAAGTAGAGTGGGTAAAGCCCGGGCGGGTCGTCGCCAGTCATCAGGCCCGCCGTAAGTGGCGTGCCATCCTCGGCTTTCACGTCTTCCAGCTTGATCGCAATGCTCTTCGGGTTCACGGTGTCGCGCATGGCTACCCACTCGGCACTGCCCTTGTTCTTAGCAAAGCTCAGCTTGACTTCGCCCTGAAAAGCTAAGCCGCGCCGCTTTGAATTCAACGTCACTTCGCCCCGGTAGCCAATGCGGGGCGCCAGGTTGAAGTTGTCGCTAGCCTGCACTTTGGCCGCCCCCGTCAGGGCGACTCCGCCCTGGGTAGGCACGGGAGTATCGGCAGTCTTGCCGGCAAACAGCCCGCGCTTTTTGGCCGCGGCCCCGGCGGCCAGGGGCTTAAAGGCCGAGGAATCGGGCCGGAAATCACTGAACGTCAGGGCTACCGAGTCGCCGTTGGCATACTTGAAGGTGTATTTGGCTTGGCCAACAAACTCGACCCGTGACTTCAGGACGAGGTTGCCCAGGTACAGCTCGTGAAATTTCGACACCGAATCCATCAATACCTTGGCGCGCTCCAGTTTTTGAAAATTGCCTCCCGGCAGAATAGCCACCTTCCCAGAGTCGGGCAGTACCCACGAGTCGGCAATGGCTATGTAGGGCACTCCTGCCACTTGCAGCTTATACTTGGCCAAGTCGTAGGAAGCGGTTTCGGCCCGGAACTTCAGGCCAAACTGCTCGGGTAGCTTGGAAGTAAAATATGACTGCGCCGCGTCGGCGCCGGCGCGCAATAGCACTTGCTTTTTCTTAAAGTCCCAGCGGCCACCGCTGAGCGAGGTTTGAAACCCGGTGAAGGGCAGGTCGATCGTAGCCTTGCTCGCCTCTTCGCGGGTAAATTCGGCATAGCCGTGCTGGAGGTCGTACGTCAGCTTCATGTCGCTGGCGATGAGCGCCGGCTTACCGGCCTTCGACGACTTTATACTAAGCAACGCCTTGTCGGCCGAGTACGCATCATTCTTAAAAACAATGCTTTGCGAGCGCACGTAGCTTTGCGGGCCATCGAGACGGCCCGCGCCGCCCACCATAGCAGGCGTCAGCAGCAGCGAGCCTTTAAAGGTATGGTCGGCATAGATTTTAGCCACTGCCCCATCGGGCGGCGTGCGCAAATGCAGTGAATCTTTGCGGGCCCGCCAGTTGATGAGGTAGCCCGGCGGCAGTACTACCTTGGGCGAGTACGAGCTCGCGGCAATAGCTCCTGTCTTGCCCTCGCCGGTCACCGAGTCGGCGTACATCACGAAGCGATCGCTCTGCAACGAAGCACCTTGGTACGTGATGGTACCATTCGATTGCAGGCCACCCTTATTGAGGCGCACTTTAGCGCCGCCCGACAGCTGGCCCTTGCCTCCGTACATGGGGTAGCCTCCCGCCGGCACCGTGTGCACAAAGCCCATGATCCCATCAGCTTGCATAGTAAGGGCCGTTTTGATGGGCGGCAGCGCCGGGCTGTGAAACACGCCCACGAATTTGCCGCGCGACTTGCCGGTACCCATCGAGTCGACGCTGAAGGGCGGCACATCGAAGTAGGTAGTGGTGTCGTAAGCGCCACCTAGCACGTCGGGCTTATCGAAGTACACATAGGCCCCCGAAGTCGAGTTGAAGGACGGGTATTTGGCCATTTTTTTGCGGCCCGAGCGGTTGGTAGGGTCGTTTAGGTAGAGGCGGCCACTTTGCGATTTCCCCTTTTTGGCGAGTACAAAGTCGCTGGGCTGATGATCCGGGTCAGTGGACTTACCAGCTGTCTTTTTGGCTTTGCTTTGCACGCTGAGCGAGTCGATAACTGGCATATCGATGTAGTAGCCGTCGTAATCGAATTTGAAGTTGTGCCCTTTAAAACCGTAAATCGACGTCTTCACCCGACCACCAAAGTGCATATCGCGGTTGTGCTCAATGCGTACCAAGCCGCTATCGGGCCGCACTATTACCGGCACCGCCGCCGAGTCGTCGGTGAAGGCAAATTGCTTGACGCCGCGCAGCAGCAGTTGATTATTGGCCAGGTTGAGGGTAGCGCTCCGGCCCGAGCCCGACACCGATTTGAGCAGAATATGGTCGTAGTCCTTTTTTTCGCGGGCCGCGCCCACGTAGCTGCGGGCTTTGCGCAGCAAAATCACCTGCCCGGTCTGGGGTTGAATATCAACGAAGCCATCCCGGGCTAGCCCAGTCACGGCCGAGCGCAGGTTGGGCTCGGAGGTCTGGGTAGCCACGGCTACGTCGTGCAGGTTCAGCACGCTGGCGTTGCCGTGGCTACCGCTGTAGCCCAGCAGCATTTGCAGCGGGTGCAGGTGGTTGATGCTTTTGAGCTGCTGGTAGCGGGTATTGGAGAAGAAGTTCTTGCTTTCAAAATCGGCCGACACTTGCGTGGGCGACGTGATAATGCTGAAGTCCATCTTCGGCTCGCGCAGGTTCCAGACCAGCATCTGCGCCCGAATATCAATTTGGTGGTACGAATCAGAATACGAGGTATTGCGATACAAACCCTTTTCGTACAGCAGCTTGAGCTGCTCCTTGCTCTTCGAATACTTCAGCTCCACGCCGGGGTGCGTGATAGAATCGCCCGAGCTGGCGTACAGCGCGATGGCCGCCCGGCTAGCCGTAATGAGCGAGTCGCCCAGCACGTAGCTCCGCGAGGTTGCCCGGAAGCGCAGTTTCCCATCCTGGCTCACCATCAGGTTGGAAACCGAACCGTCGAGCGCTGCCGATAGCAGCCGGCTACCCGCCATCGACAAGCCGCCCCGGTACTTGATGCCAGGGCCCAAGTCTTTGAGGCGCACGTCGTTCGTGAGCGAAATAAAGCGCGGATAATCGGCCTCAGTGGCGCCGGGCCGGCGGCGCACGCTCTTGTAGCTAAGGGCACCTTTTACCGGCTCCTCCAGCAAAAATGGATACGTAAGCGTCACGGGCTGGGCCGTAAACTCCGGCTTGCTCGGGTCGAAATCGAAGCCCGCCAGCGCCGCCGATACCGGGTTGCCCTTGATAGCCCAGGTTACCTCCGCGCCCGTAGCCACAAAGCGGTTGCTGTGCGTTGCCAGCGTACCGCTCACGCGGTGCAGCACGATGGAGTCGCCCGCCGTGCCCATTATCAGGTCCGCATCCTTAAGCTCAATCACGGGGCCGCTCACGGGCGGCGCGTAATAGGCCTCGTACGCCGCACTGGGCGAAGGTATAAATGGCGCGTTGGCCTGGTCAAAATCAGCGGTGCTGGGCGCTGGCGCCGCGGCAACGGGCTTGGCGGCTACTTTAGCCGGGGCCTTGGGAGTAATTTTAGCAACCGTTTTTTTCTTAGGAGCCGGCGCGCCCCAGCCATCATTGGTACTGCCCCACCCGTCGTTGGCGGCCGCTTTTTTCTTGGGTGCGGAGGTGCTCCAGCCATCGTTGGCGCTGCCCCAGCCATCATTCTTGCTCGCTGTTTTGCTGCTGGGCGTCGACCAAAGGTCGGCCGTATCCCAGCCATCGCTCGCGCGCTTTTTCTTGGCGGCCGGCTTGGGAGCAGCTTTTACTACTGGCTTGGCTGCAGCTTTGGCGGGCGCGGCGGGTGGTAGCGGCGCTGGGCTAGCCGGGGCGTCAAACGTGGCGTTGGGATCAACCGTTGGGGCAGCTTTGTAGGCGAAAGCCAGCTGCCCGCCCACGACCCGCAGCGAGTTGAAGCTTGAGCGGTGTAAGCTGCCCCCGTTGAGCAGCCTGGTGGTAGCTAATAGGTACTTTTCCAGGTCGGCCGGCGAATCTTTTTCCACCGACTGCCCCACCACATCGAGGTACTGGTCTACCTGCGCATCGCTCAGTTTGAGCTTATTCTTACCGCCGACCAAGGCGCTGTAAAAAGCGGTTAGATGCGGAATTGGCCGCATTTTTTTGTCCAGAATTTTTTGCGACAATCCCGCTATAGCCGTTTGCTGGCTGGCCGTGAGTTGGTTGCTACCCCACAGCTGGCGCAGCTGGTTGCCCAATTCCTTAGCCGCCGCGTTATTGGTGGACAGCAGCATGCTTTGCACATCCAGAATAAACTGGGCGGGCTCGGGCGAAACATGGCCCGTGTAGCGCTGCACCGCTATCTGGCCGGGTCGCACCGCCCCGGCCGTGCGCCCATCGGTGGGCGGGGGCATGGCCTTGGTAGCCGGTGGCGCGGCGGGCTTGGTAGTTTGGGCTTGGGCAGGCAGCCAGGCAAAAGCCAGGCAAAAAAAGGCGGCGAAAAGTCGCTTCATAGACTAGGACAATAGCCAGAAAAACTGGCACGGCGGCCCCAGTACTACCGGAGCGGCCTACAATTTCGTGAAAATTGCCGAAACCCAGCTACGCAGCGTCCGGTGGCGCTCGTAGCGCAAGCCCTGTAGCGTGGCCTGGGCAGTGATTTTGGGCAAATCTTCCTCGTAAAACCCACTAAATAAAATTGGGTTCCCGCTGGGTAGCAGCCGGGCGTACTCGTGCATATCCTCCAGCAGCACGTTGCGGTTGATGTTGGCCAAAATAAGGTCGAAGGGCGCTTCATCGGCCAGCGTCTCGACTCCGCCCAGGCGGCACTCGATGGTGCGGCAGTGGTTTTCGGCGGCGTTATCACGGGCGTTTTCTACCGTCCAGGGCTCCACGTCGACGGCCAGCACTTGGCGGGCACTCAGCATTTCGGCCATGATGGCCAGAATGCCCGTGCCACACCCCATATCCAGCACGCGTTTGCCCTGATGATTAATATCCAGCTGGTTTTCAATCATGAGCGCCGTCGTTTCATGGTGGCCGGTACCAAACGACATGCGCGGCATTATCTCGATGTCATACTCCACCCCTTCGGGCTTAGGATGAAACGGCGCCCGCACCGACACGCGGTCGGCGATGATGAGCGGCTGAAAGTTTTTCTCCCATTCCGCATTCCAGTTTTGGCGCGTGATGATGCGGTCCGAAAAAGCCAGCTCGCCAATGCCTTCGTAGCGGCTCATGATTTCGGCCACCGCGTCGCGGTCGAACGCCTCTTCCGTGGTGTAGGCGCAAAAACCGGCGTCGTTGTCTTCGAAGGTATCGAAACCCACCTCGCCCAGCTCGGCCACCAACATATCGGCTAGCTCGCGCGGTGCCTGCACCGTCAATTCAATAAAATCCATGTTGGGTAATGATAAAGGATGAACTCCGAATTCACTATTCACAGCTCATCCTTAATTAGGGCCATTGCACCAAACACGTAGTTAACGTTTCTGCGGTTGAGCTAATAACCATATAGTATTGATTATTAGCACAATCTTAACGAAGTGGATTGCAAAAGCATCAAGGTAACTACTGG